>Ga0187887_10000286_pt1 | contig 51748 bp, 40 predicted proteins | sample June2016WEW_7_10_FD_132977 | JGI IMG/M metagenome (GOLD analysis project Ga0187887, IMG submission 132977) | Peatland microbial communities from SPRUCE experiment site at the Marcell Experimental Forest, Minnesota, USA - June2016WEW_7_10 | ecosystem: Environmental > Terrestrial > Soil >... | reverse complement strand
GGCGGCCTGAGGCGGCCTTGTCTCAATCCGGCGGGTTGTTCGTCCTCAGAAAGGCAACCGTCGCCTCGAGGTGTTCTATCGGCGACGGGAGCCGTCCGTACACCTCGACGGGCGTCGTCGCCTGCGCCGCTCGCAGAGGCTGCGCCACGCCTAGTGCCAAGACAAATGCGGCGGCGGTCAGCCGGAGCGGCAGGCCACGACAGTCGCGATGTTCCGAGTCTTCCATAACTTATCGATCACTTCAAAAATCCTTCAGCCTTGAGCTCGCTCGTCACCTCGCCGATCGCCTCGCCCAGGGTGTCCACCAGAATGTCGCACTCCCGCGTCGTCCAGATGAGCGGTGGAGACATGATGTCGAGGTGACCGAGTGGGCGAACCAGAAGCCCTTTGGCTTCGCAACGCTGCGCGATGCGCCGGGAGATATTCGCGGCCTCCGGAAACGGCTCGCGCGTCGCCTTGTCCGCCACGTATTCGACGCACATCATCAGCCGGCGCCCACGCACATCGCCCACGATGGGAAGGGCCAACAGCTCCTTCAGCCGGGACTCGAAGTAGTCCCCGGTGGTGCGGGCGTGAGCGAGCAGTCCTTCGTCCTCGATGATTCTGATGTTCTCCAGCGCGGCCGCGCAGCACACCGGGTGCCCCGAGTAGGTGAATCCATGCGTGAACCAAGCATCGTTATCCGGTGCGGAGATCGCCTCGTGCACGGCGTCGGAATACAGAGTCGCGCCCAACGGCAGATAACCGGAGGTGAGGCCCTTGGCGCACACCAGGATGTCCGGCTCGATGCCGTACTCATCCCGGGATGCAAACCAGTGCCCGATCCGGCCGAATGCAGTGACCACCTCGTCCGCGATGAACAGAATGCCGTGCCTCGCCACGATCTCGCGCATGCGCGGCAGATACCCTGGCGGCGGCGGTACGACACCGCCCGCTCCCTGGATGGGCTCCGCGATGAAGGCGGCTATGGTGCCCGCGCCAAGACGCTCGATGGTCTCCTCGAGCTCAGCCACCAGTCCATCCGTGAAGGCTGCCTCGCTCATGCCGGCCGGACGGCGATAGGCATAGGGCGCCGAGAGGTGATGGACCAGTTCGTCGATATACCTGAAATGCGGTGACCGGTCGCCTTCGCGGTTGCCGAGCGTCATGCCGAGATAGGTCGACCCGTGATAGGAGTTGAAGCGCGAAAGAATCGTGCGTCGTCCGGGCTCTCCGCGCCGCGAATGGTAGAAATGAGCGAGACGAACGGCCGTATCGTTGGCGCAGGACCCTGACACTGAATAAGCCACGTGGTTGAGCGCGCCCGGCGCCAGGCGCGCCAGTTTGGCTGCAAGCTCGGCCGCCGGTTCGTTGGTGCAATCGACAAAGGTGTTCGAATAACTCAGTTTGCGAATCTGATCGGCCACGACCCGCGCCATGGAATCGCGGCCATAGCCGATGTTCACACACCAGAGCCCGCCGATGCCGTCGAGGTAGCGTCGACCCGATGCATCCGTGATGTATGCGCCGTCGGCTTCGCGGATGACCAGCGAGCCCTCTCGCTTGAAGGTATCAAAATGCGTCCAGGGATGCAGAAAGTGATCCTTATCCTTCTGCCAGAGCGCATTCGCATCGTCCGTCGTCCCCATGGACCTATCATAGCCCAGCGGGCCGGACGGCATCTACTCCAGGCAAACCACGAGTTTGGCCGAATGAGCCCGCCAGTTGATCGGGATCACGTAGGAGCGCGAATGCGGTGCGGCGACCTTGTCCGGATCGCGTGCGATGACGGTCGGCACCGAAATCACGAAGCTCTTGCCGAAGTCGCGCCGCGCATTGCCCGAAATCGTATTGGCAACCTCGCCAACCAGATCGAGGATGGTCTCCTCGCTGCAGTCGGTCTCCTGCATCCTCATCAGCAGCACGGTGAGCATGCCGCGCGGCGCGGTAAAATAAACGATCCCTTTGCGCGCGCCGGAAATTCCGATCACGCCGGTGTACTCGTAAGTGCCCGGGCGACCGTCCGTGACCAAATACGGCGAGCCCACCGTGGCCGCCTGCTGACCCGATGTTGCGAAATAATGCGTCGTTCCGTCGACGAATGTGCGAATTTCCGCTTCCTTGAGCATCAGGCCTCCCGCAACAACTCTTCCAGTGCATCGTTGAGTTGTCGATCGGTGAACGGCTTGCACAAAAATCCATTTGCGCCTTTTTCGATGGCTTCGACTGCGGTGGCCTTGTCCGCGAGCGCCGAAACGACCAGGATCAGGACCCGCGGGTTGATCGCCACGAGCTGCTCCACGCATTCGATGCCGTCCATCAGCGGCATGGTCAGATCCATGGTCACCACGTCGGGCCGAGTGCGGCGGAACAGGTCGACCGCTTCCCGGCCATTGCCCGCGGAACCGACCACTTCGAGCCGGTCGATTTGCTGGGAGCGTTCGATCCGGCGGCGAATGATATTGGAATCATCGACGATCATCAGCTTCAGCGAGCCGTTTGCCGCGCTGGTATCCATGTTAGGCAGCCACCGTATCGTCTTGCGGTTTCGGCGGCGGCGGCAACGTCATGGTCACCCGCGTAAATTTGCCGGGTGCGGTCGCGACGCCGACGCGGCCGCCGATCTGGCGCATATGATCAGCCATGAGGTTCATCCCGACGCCGCGTCCGGCATCCTTCGTGGCATTTTCCAAGGTCGAGAATCCGGGCTGGAACAGCAGTGCGAGCGTCTGCTTCGCATCCAAGGTCTCCATCTGATCCGCCGTGATGAATCCCTTCTGCACGGCCGCCTCTTTGATGCGTTCGGTGGCGAGGCCCTGACCGTCGTCCTCGACGCTCAATTTATAGCTGCCGTCGCTGGTACGCTTGAAATCCACCCGCACCACGCCCTGCGCCGGCTTTCCGGCCGCGGCCCGCTCGGGCGCCCGTTCGATCCCATGAACGACGGCGTTGCGGACGGCTTGGATCGCAATGTCCTTGACGATACGGCGGTAATCGTCGGGTATCTGGTCCAATCCGCGGCATTGCACCTTGGCCTCCTTGTCGAAATCGGCGGCTACGCGGTCGCAGAGCTGCTGCAACGCCGATCCGAGGCCGCCGTCGGAACCGAGCGGACCCGTCGCCTCCAAATCGGGCGCCGCGGCACCGGCGCCGGCCGGCTGCTCGCGCTGCGGCCGGGGATCCCCGCCGTGGGAGATCGGCGCCTCCGCGCGCGGTATCTGGAATTTCGACAGCCGCGACACCAGATCGCTGACCGATTGCAGATGGGTCAGCAGGTCATCGAGCTTGATGACCAGCGGCAGAAAATCGTTACCGGACAAATCGTTCTTTTCCTTGAGCCTCTTCAGGTCGTCCTCGAACGAATGAGCGCGGCTTTCGATCGACGACAGGCCGAGTGCCGACGCCTCTCCCTTGACGGAGTGCGCCTGCCTGAAGAGCGTGTCGAGTTTCTTGCGAAAAGCACCCTCTTCGCGCGCCGGCTCCTTGAGCACGGCATTGATCATCTTCATCGCTGCATTCGAGTCGCTGAGGAAGGAAGCGAGATGCGTGGGATCGATCTGCAGGATGCCGAGCAGCGTATCGACCTGGGCCTGGGCCTGCTGCTGAGAGCTCTGCAGCTCCCGGGCCAGTTCCACCCGGGAACTCACGTCGGACACGGACACCAGAACGTGGGTGATCCTGCCGTCGACGCGGACCCGATGAAACTCGAAATCGAGATACCGGGTGTCCAACTTCCCCTGCCCGCTTGCCAGGTGAATCTCCACCTCGCCCAGCGGGTTGATGGATTTGACCAGTTTCTCGTTGGTACGCTCGGCCCAGAGCACCTTGACGAACTTCAGCGCCGTGGTCAGCGTTTTCTCCGAGACGATGCCCTCGAGCAGGGCATCGAACCCGAGCCCCGCGAGATCTTTTCGCTGGAACAAGGTTTCCAGGGCGCTCGAATACTCGCTTCCGATGACCAGATTCTCATCGAGCAGGAACAGACCTTCCTTCACGGTGCGGAGAATGTCGGCGGTCTGCTGTCGCGCCTCGCGCAGCTTGGCGTCCTGTTGGCGGCGCGCATTGAGCAGCAACATGATGAGCGCCACCAGTCCGACGGCAATCAGCACGCCCAGGAGCATCACGAGCTGCAGCCGCTTCGCCGCGCGCCCATTGCCCGCCTGCAGCTCGCTGCCCACCGCACCTAACTGCGCGTCGAGTTCCGGCAACAAGTGGCGGCTGGTGCGGATCGCGGCCGTCAGATTGCGCTCCAATTCCCGTCCCTGCGCGTTCAGTACGCTGCCCGACGATTCGCTATCCGCGTAAGGCAATCCGGCAAACGCGGTCACCGGATCGAGCGCCGCCTTCTCCTTCGTCCACGCCTGTGCCAGGGGTTGGCCGTGAAGGCCGGCGGTGGACCCACGTGCACCGCCCAGTAATCGCCCCACCGAGAACCAGCCTGCGTCGCGCGAAGCCGTCATCGAGGTCACCGCCTCGTCGAGCCTGCGCGTAGCGTCATTCAGCTGATCGAGCGACTCTTGAATGTACCCGCGGTCGGTCAAGCGATCCCGCATCGTTTCCAGCGAAGCGCGGATGACCGTCGTATACCGCTGCTGCTCACCCACCCATTTCAACGCTGCCGAGGTCTCGACCAGCTCGCTCGCGAGCTTGACGCCGGGCACCAGCACCACCGCACCGAAGCTCAAGCCGAGGACGACCACCAGCACTGCCAGTCGCTCCGGCGACAATTTCTGTAACAGCGGTCTCGGCAAACGCAGATTCATCACGCTACTCCAATCATTTGGCGAGCCGGAATTTCACGAGCATTTTGGTCGAGACGGCGACCGGCCGGCCGGCGTCGATGACGGGCTTGTAACGCAGTCTCGATACCGCATTGGTGGCGGCTTTCTCGAACACGCCGGGGGGTGTCGCGCTGAGCACCTCAAGGTCCGAGACCGCGCCCTTGGATGTCACGATGTAGCCCACTTCGACCTCGCCTTCCGTCTGTTTGGAAAGCGCACTCGACGGATAGTCGATTTGCAGCGCACGCGAGCGCGTCAGCGAGGCCTCCGCGACCTCCTTGGGTTTCGTGCTCGCCGCCGGCCCGCGCAGGCGGTCGCGAAGCGCGTCCGCCTCCGACGACGGTCCCAACGAGGCCGCGATCTGCAGGAGTGCTTCGGTCTTACCGGGAAGCGAGGCCTCGAGCGCTTCACGCGCCTGCGCCAGTATCTGCGCCTGGACGGCGTTGGATAACGGTGCGATCGAAACATTCTGCGGGTCCGTCGCTTTGAGCTGGTTCAGGTAGTGCAGCGCGCTGTCGCTCTGCGGCTCGATCACGCTGCCTTGCGCCAGGCGTGTCCGCACAAGATCGACATAGTGCGGCTGTTCCGGCACCGCGACGGTCGGATGCTGCGCACGAGCCACGCCGATATCGTGCTGCAATCCGGCGACCTGGGAGAGGGGCACGCCGATGTTGCGCAAATCGGTGGCGAACCGATCTGCATCCTCGAGGTGCTGCTGGGCGATGTCAGTGCGCGCCGCCAGCATCAATCGCCGCGATAGTTCGCGAAATTGCGCTTGCAGTGCCGCCGACGTGATGCCGGCCTTGCGCGCCTGGCTCAGGTAGTAGACGGCACTGTCATTCGGCGGATCGGCCAATTGATCTTGCTGCATGCGCGCGTCTATCAAGGCGACGAGCCGGGTGTCGTCGGAGTCGGCGCGGTGCCTGCGCAGCTCCTCGCGCAATTGATTGAGCTTCGGCTCGCCCACGGACCTGGTTCGGGCCGCCTGATCGATGAGTTGAGCGGCGCGGTCGAAGTTCTGCGCGTTGATGGCCGCCAGGATTTCAGCCGGGCCGAGCTCAGCGCGCATTTTTGCGATTCGCTCATCGAACGCCGGCAGCCGCTTGTCGGAGGGATCGATGCTTCGGGCATTCTCGAGCGCCTGCAGCGCGGCATCGAATTGACGCTCATCGAGCGCCGATTGCACGCGGGCGAGCAGGACCTCCGCCAGGCGCTGCAGGCCCTGGTGCGCTTCCCCGCTCGAGGGATCGAGCGCCAGAGCGCTTCTATAAAGCGCCAGGGCGCTGCCCTCCGCCGGATCGATGAAGTGCCGATCGCGCATCGCCCGCTGCGCCTGTCCAATGAGCGCGTCGACGTTTTCCTCGTTGGGAGACGAGGGCGCGACCGGCGCGGAGTCCGCGGTCTCCGGGTGCACCGCTTGCAACGCCCCTTCGGCCGTTGATGGCAGACTCCGCGCTGCGGGCTGCGATGTCACCGAGTTCTCATCTCCCGCGCGATGACGCGCCAGGAAGATCGCGGTCGCGATGGCGACGCCCACGGCTGCCGCCGCGATGACCATCCTGGGGAGGCGCCGGCCGCCGCCCGTGCGACCCGGTGCCCCCGACTGCAAGCCCAACAGCGCGACGCGCGCATTGACCTCTTCGTAAGCGCCCCCCAAAGCCCCGATCAGGCGGCTCTGGTCGACGGGCACCGCCACGAATGCGACGATTTGCCCGTGCCCAATCGCCGACGCCCACGCCGAGTCATCGTCGTCCAGCACCAGCATCGCAAAGCGCGCGGAATGGGCTAAAATTCTCGACAGCTCGGCGCTTTTTTCCGCGCACCCGCGCGCATCCCAGAGAACCACCGCCGGCGTGTCCGAAGGCACGTCGCTCAACAATTCACCGACGGAATCGATTTGCCGAAAGCTCAACTTGGCCGGAAGGTGCGCGCCCACCTGGGGCCACAGCTCCACATCGCCGGTGACCAGGAAAGCCGCGATCTTCGCCCGCTTCAGTGCGGTGCCCGTCGCCGGCCTGGCATCCCCGGCTCCCGTGTCCTGCCTCGCGGCTGCCTTGCCCATTTCGAGCGCTCCTACGCCGGTCTCGCGGGCGCAATCATCTCGAGCGCCTCGAGAAAGCCTTGCGCCGTCGCAAAGCGCTCCTGGGGATTCTTGGCAAGCAAGCGCTGGATCAGCGGCTCGAAACGGGACCGCGTCGCCGGCAGCGGCGGCACGACCCCTTCGCGATGGCCGTCGAAGATGTCGGAGAGCGTGTTGCCGGTGAACGGTAATCTGCCGGCGAGCATCTCGTAGAAAATGACCCCCAGGCTGTACAAATCACCCCGTTGGTCCGGATCCTGACCGCTGATCTGCTCCGGACAAACATAGTACGGTGTGCCCGTCATCAGATCGGAACGAGACAGATCCTGGCTGACGAGCTGGGCGCGAGCTGAACCGAAGTCGATCAGCACCACCCGATTGTCGGTCGTGAGCATGATGTTCGATGGCTTCAGATCGCGGTGAATGATGCCGGCGCCATGGACCACCTGCAGCGCGCCGCCTATCTGCCGCGCGTAATTGAGCGCATCGGACTCGCTCACGGGATTCTTCAAGCGCTCGCGCATGCTGCCGCAGGGAAAGTACTCGAGCGCGAGATACAGATAATCGGGGGTGATGCCGAAGTCGATCACGTCGGCGATCGAGCGATGATTCAAACTGGACAGAATCTCGCATTCGCGCGCGAATCGCTGCTGGTCCTCCTCCGATACACTCGGCAGGCCGCGGATGGTTTGGACCTTGAGCGCGACCATTTGCGCCAGATCGCTGTTGCGCGCGAGATAGACCGTGGCCGACGAGGAATGCGCGATCTTCTTGAGCAGCCGGTATCCGGGAACGTCGGGAAAGCCGGCCGACTCGGAGGGAGTTGCCGTGGCGCTCGCCGAAGGCTTCGCCGGACTTTGCAGCTCGGGCGACCCTCCCGTCCCGAGCAACGTCTGGAGCGAGGCGGCCAGCTCCGCCACATCGACCGAATGAATGGGCCAATAGTCAGCCGCACCCGCTTTCATGGCGCGGGCGGCGGATCGCTCGTCGCCATGGCGCGCGAACACCAGGACCGGCACGACGGGGGCCCGGGCATGGAGCCTCGACACGACCGCGACGGGATCCGAGCTGCTCTGCTTCATGAACTCGCCGATCAAGAGCACCGCGCGATAAGAACGCAACTGCTCGACGGACAGATTATCGAGTCCTGAGATCGACAAGGAGTCGGCCTCGAGCGTCGGGACGGCGCGACGCACGAGGCTCGCGAGGCGCAGCCGCAATTCGAGATCGTCATGAACCACCAGACACAGCTGGGTCGCGCGGGGCGGCGCCGATTTCAGGTTCGAGTCTCGTTTGGCCGCAACGTTCGCGACCGCGATATTTGCCGCCGGGGTCATGGATCTCGCCCTTGAAATTCTGCCGCGCGGATTCACCGCAAGGACAAGATCCCTGATGGTTTACCGCGATCTTGCTAAGGGTCGGGGATCAGCACCAAAACTGGGCGGTGATGAATCACAATTCTTGCATTGCACTGCCACAATTGGGCGCGGGAGCGCGCCGCTTGGGTGGGATTTGTGAGCCAATTCGCAGGGCCCGGAGCGGGCCCGGCGCGGTGTCTCAGCTCCGCGGTACGGCTAGGTATCGATCGAACCAGTCGAGATAGCGCCGGATACGGTCCTTGATATAGCTCGGCCGGGTGAGCAGGTGATACTGGCCCGGATAGATGATGAGTTCAGTGGGCACACCCAACGTGCGAAGGGCTTCGTACATCTGTTCCCCTCCCGCCACGGGCACATTGAAGTCCTTGTCGCCGCCTAAGAACAGGGTCGGGGTCTTGATGCGCCCGGCGTGAAAGAACGGGTATGAGACCTTGAGCCATCGATCCGTGGACGCCCAGGGTGGCCCGAGCTCCGCGTTGTATTGCATGACGTATTCGTCGCTGCCATAGGTCGAGAGCTGGTTGCCGCTGCCCGCCCCGGCAATCGCGGCCTTGAAGCGGGTGTCGGAGGCGATCAGGTAATCCGTGAGAATGCCGCCGTAACTCCACCCACCCACGCCCAGCCGATGCGGGTCGGCGATCTTCTCGCGCACCGCGTAGTCGACGGCGCCGAGCAGATCCGCCACTTCCTTGTGGCCCCAATCCGCGACGATGGCACTGGCGAATGCACTGCCCCGTCCGCTGCTTCCGCGATAATTGACCGCCAGCACCACGTATCCGTGGGCCGCGAACCATTGGCGCTCGAGCTCGAGCGGATAGGTGTCGACGGGCAATCCATGGGAGTCCTGCCCGTTGGGTCCTCCGTGAATCCACAGGATCGTGGGGTACAGGCGACCAGAGCGGTAGTCGGCGGGCTTCACCATCATTCCGTGTATGGGGGTGCCGTCGCGGCTCGGGAAGGAGATATCCTCGACCGAGCCCAAGGAGATCTGCGCAAGCAGGGCGTCGTTGTGCGCGGTCAGCTTGCGCAGCGCGCCGTTCTCGAGTGCATGGACTTCGGGCGCCGAGCTGTCGGTCGATGCGACCACCGCCACATGACCTCCCCCGGCGCATAGGCTGGTCGCGGACATCTTGCCGCCGATGGCTCGTTCCGTTTGTCCCGTATCGAGGCGCACCGTGATCGGGATCTCGGCGCCGTCGTCCTCCAGAATGAGGTTCACCGCTTCGCCCTTGGCCGACACCGCAGGAAAGGCCACCGCGCGATCCAACCGGTCGGTGAGCGAGCGCGTCGTGCCGTCGGCGACGTTGATCACGTTCAGCCGATCCTGAATGTAGGCATTGAGCCGCGGCTCGAGACCCGACGTATAGACGATCCGTGCGCCATCCGGCGTCCACGCGAGCGCCGGCTTGTTCGGGGCGAAGAACTCCACGAGTTTGCGCGGTGTACCCGGTGCGGCCAAGTCGACGAGATACAGCCCGAGTTTGCCGGTGCGGTCCGGATCCGCATCGCGCGTGCTCAAGAACGCCACAGTCTTGCCGTCGGGCGAATAGGCGGGCAGCGTGTCATCCAGGTCCGTCGTGAGCGGCGTGAGTTGCCGCGTCGTCACGTCCACGAGGTAGAGCCCCTTGCGCTCCGTGGCGGTCAGGTACCCGGTTCGGTCTTCCTTGAAGTGCAGTCGATCGATGACGATCGGCGGCGGCGTCTTGGCGCTGCCCTCCTCCCCCGACATGGACATCACCAGAGTGTGGCCATCCGGCGACCAGTCATAGTCGGCGATTTCCCCGCCTACGCCGGTCACGGCGGAAGGCTCCCCGCCGCGCAGATCGAGCAGAAGGATCTGCGGCTTGGTGTCGCTTGCGCGCGCCGCCAGGAACGACAGGTATCGGCCGTCGGGACTAAATTTCGGGTTCGAGGCCGATTCCGCGGGCTCAGTCAGCCGACGGTCGTGCTGGCCGTCGAAGTCGACCATCCAGACAGTGGTCTTGCGCTCATCCAAGTCCGAATCGGATTGCTCGACCGTGTAGGCGATCTCGCGGCCGTCGCGCGAGCACACCACGCCATCGACCGCTGCCAGCCTGTCGAAGTCCTCGACCTCGAGCGAGCGTTTGGGCTCAGCCGCGGCAAATACCGCAAATGAAGTGAGGGCGGCGGTCCCGGCGATGACCCAAACCAGCCTGCGCACACGGAGTCGCTTCATTGCGTCAGGATATCACTCGATCCGAGAGCCCGCGATCCGACACCCGCCCCTTGGACAAACTCCCGTGTGTGCCGGAAACTGGGGACTTCGGCGTAAAGTTCACTGCCGGGGGAACGATGATGTTCGACCAGTTATTGACGCCCGTGGGCGGCGGATTGATTCCGTCTTTTCTGGTGGCGGCACTGCCCATTGTGACCGTGCTGGTCGCGCTCGGCGTGCTGCGGCGGCCTGCGTGGCAGGCCTCGCTGGCCGGACTCGCGGTGGGGCTCGCAATCGCGATCGGGTTCTGGAAATTCCCGGTTGGCCTCGCTTTCGACAGCATCGCCGCAGGCGCCGTGTTCGCGTTGTGGCCGGTGATGTGGATAGTCTTCGCTGCGCTCCTGCTCTACAACATCGCGGTGATCTCGGGACGGTTCGATGCGTTCCGCGATTGGCTGCTGGAGCATCTCCCAAACGATCGGCGCGTCGTGCTCGTGGTGATCGGTTTTTGCTTCGGCTGTCTTCTGGAGGGGATCTCCGGATTCGGAACGCCGGTGGCGATCACCAGCGCTCTGTTGATTCTCATCGGTATGCCGGCGCTCGAGGCCCTGACGTTCACGCTCATCTTCAACACCGCGCCGGTCGCCTTCGGCGCGTTGGGCACGCCGATCACCGTGCTCGGACAGGTGACGGATCTGCCCGCGGTGAAGTTGGGTGCGATGGTCGGCCGGCAGCTTCCGTTCATCGCCGCCATCCTGCCGTTCTACGTGATGAGCCTGTACGGAGGCTTTCGCTCGGTGCGCGCGGTATGGCCTTTGCTGCTGATCGCCGGCACGAGCTTCGCCCTCGCGCAGTTCATCTCGTCGAACTATCTCGACTATTCGCTCACCGACGTGCTTGCGGCGCTCGTGTCGCTGATCGTGACGCTCGCCTTCCTCAGGGTCTGGACGCCGGCCGTGGATCCCGCGTTCGCCGTCCATCGGCCGGCCGCGACCCCTGCCTCGAGGTCGGTCCCGGGGTGGCAGGGTTGGATTCCCTGGGTGGTCGTCTCGGTGGTGGTGATCGCCTGGACCCGCCTCAAAATCGCCACCATCGGACAACAGACCATCCATTGGCCGGGCTTGCACAATGCGGTATTCATCACGCTCTACAAAAAGCCCTACGCGGCCAACTGGGCATTCCAGCCGCTCGGCACCGGAACGGCGATCCTGCTGGCGTGCGCGATCACGGCCACCTGGGTGGGCGTGGGCCCGCGCCGGTTCTTGGGCGCCGTGGCGACGACCTGGCGGCAGAGCCGATTTGCAATCCTGACCGTCGCATTGATCGTCGGGCTTGCCTATCTCATGAACTATTCGGGCATGAATTACACGCTCGGCCTCGGCGTCGCCTCGGCGGGCATTTTCTTCCCGATGCTGTCCGCGTTCCTCGGATGGGTCGCCGTCTTCCTCTCCGGCAGCGATACCTCCGGCAACGCATTATTCGGCAAGCTCCAGGTGGTCGCGGCAGGACAGCTCGGCTTGAATCCGGTGCTGATCGCGGCGACCAATTCATCCGGCGGCGTGATGGGGAAAATGATCTCTCCGCAAAACATTGCCACCGGCATCTCGGTCACGGGCCTGCACGGCCAGGAAGGCCGGGTGCTCGCACGTACCTTCATTCACAGCATCGTGCTGACGCTGCTGCTCGGCGTGATCGTCGTGCTTCAGCAATATGTGGCGCAGTGGATGATCCCTTGAGTCGGGGGGTATCAGCGGCGGGCGGGCCTGAGCCGCTGGCGCCGGATACCGTTGCGGCGTTGGAGCGTCGGCTGCGGCGGGAGACCCGGGGGGAGGCGCTGTTCGACCCGGCCGCCCGCGGGCGCTATGCGACCGATGCGTCGATCTATCAGGTCATGCCGGCGGGCGTATTCGTCCCGGCTGACGATGGCGATGTCGGCTTGGCGCTCGACATCGCGCGTGATCTGCGCGTGCCCGTGGTCCCGCGCGGCGCGGGCACCAGCCAGTGCGGCCAGACCATCGGCGCCGGGCTGGTGATCGACAACAGCAAGCACGTGAGGCGCGTGCTCGACATCGACGCAGCGAAGCGGATTGCGATCGTCGAGCCTGGACTGGTTCTCGATCATTTGAATGCAAGGCTGGCGCCGCACGGCCTGTGCTTCCCGGTGGACGTGTCGACCGGCGCGCAAGCCACCTTGGGCGGCATGGCGGGCAACAACTCCTGCGGCTCGCGCTCCATCGCCTATGGCAACATGGTGCACAACGTGCTCGGCGTCGGTGTGTGGCTCGCGGATGGCACCCGCGCCGATTTCGGCCCGCTCACCACGCTCACCGGCCGCGCGGCGGCGCTCGCTGATTTCGTGCGGCAACTGGCGCAGCGTCACCGGCGCGACATCGTCGAGCGCTGGCCCAAGGTGATGCGCCGCGTGGGCGGGTACAACCTCGACATCTTCGACAATCAGAGCGAACGCCCCTACACCCGCGATGGTCAGGTCAATCTGGCTCACCTGTTGATCGGTTCCGAGGGAAGCCTTGCCTATACCCGCACGCTCACCCTGAAACTCGCCCCGCGGCCACCGCACCGCGTCTTGGGCGTGGTCAATTTCCCGAGCTTTCGCGCCTCCATGGAGGCCGCCCAGCACTTGGTCAAACTCGGCCCCTCCGCCGTCGAATTGGTCGATCGGATCATGATCGATCTCGGTCTCGAGAATCCGCACTATCGGCCGAAACTTGAGGCAGCCTTGATCGGGCGGCCCGCCGCCATCTTGCTGGTCGAGTTCAGCGGCGAGGATCTCCCCGCGCTGCGCTCGAAACTCAGCTTGCTGGTCGCACTCATGGCCGACCTCGGACATCCGGGAAGCGTCGTGAGCCTCACCGATCCGCACGCGCAGAGCAACCTCTGGGAGGTGCGTAAAGCCGGCCTGAACATCATGATGAGCCTGAAGGGCGACGGTAAACCGGTGAGCTTCATCGAGGATTGCGCAGTGCCGCTCGAGCACCTGGCCGACTATACCGACGCGCTCACCGAGGTTTTCGCGCGGCATGGCACCCATGGAACCTGGTATGCGCACGCCTCCGTGGGGACTCTGCACGTGCGGCCGATCCTGGACATGCGCCGCGATGGTATCGAGGGAGGTGCGCGACGGATGCGCGCCATCGCCGAGGAGGCTGCGGCGCTGGTGCGGCGATTTCGGGGCGCCTACAGCGGCGAGCACGGCGACGGCATCTGTCGGGGCGAATGGATCAGGTGGCAATTCGGCGATGCGCTGAACGAGGCGTTTCGCGGCATCAAGCACGAGCTCGATCCGCGGGGACTTTTCAATCCGGGCAAGATCGTCGATCCGCCGCGCATGGACGATGCCACGCTGTTTCGATTCGCGCCACCTTCGGCCGCAACCCCTTATCGCACCATCGCCCTGAAGCCCGTGCTCGATTGGTCGGCGTGGGACGTGCAGAACGACGCCCGCACCGAGTCGATCAGCGCTCCGGGAACGGGCGGCGACACCACCGGCGGCTTCGCCAAGGCCGTCGAGATGTGCAACAACAACGGGCACTGCCGTCAATTCGATGCCGGGACGATGTGCCCGAGCTATCGGGTCACGCGGGACGAGCAACATCTGACGCGCGGGCGCGCCAACACGCTGCGCTTGGCGCTCTCAGGGCAGCTCGGTGCGGACGCGCTCGCCGGCGAGGCCATGCACGAGGCCATGGCGCTCTGCGTAAGTTGCAAGGGCTGCAGGCGCGAGTGCCCCACCGGCATCGACATGGCCAGGATGAAGATCGAATTCCTGGCGCTTTACAAGGCGCGTCACGGGTATTCGCTGAAGGACCGGCTGTTCGCGCGGCTGCCCGATTATGCGGCCGTGGCGAGCCGGTTATCGTGGGTGGCAAACCTTCCTGAGACGCTTCCCGGCGCGCGCCGCCTCGGTGAACGGCTGCTGGGACTCTCGGCCAAGCGCTCATTGCCGCGTTGGCGTAGAGATACATTTTGGCGCGATCCCGGCGCAGGCGACTGGGCGACTCGCGAGGCCGTGCTCGATGTTGCCTGCACGGGAGGCAAGGCGGTGGTGCTGTTCGTGGACACGTTCAACGGCACTTTCGAGCGCGAGAATGCCCTCGCCGCCGCACGCGTGCTGCGCGCCGCCGGTTACCGCGTCCACACGCTGAACAAGGGAGGCGAGGCCCGCGGCGGGCACTATTGCTGCGGGCGGACCTTCCTCGCCGCCGGGATGGTCGAGGAAGCCCGCGACAAGGCGCGCGAGTTGATCCAGGTGCTCGAGGAATTCGCTCGATTCGGCATTGCCATCGTCGGCCTCGAACCGTCCTGTTTACTGACGCTGCGCGACGAAACGCTGGTCATGGGTCTCGGAGAAAGCGCACAGCTCATCGCGTCGCAGGCAGTGCTGTTCGAAGAGTTCATTGCACGCGAGGTACGCTCGGGACGATTCTCAGCGCGCTTCAAGCCCGCGGGGCGCCCCGTGCTCTTGCACGGCCACTGCCATCAGAAGGCGTTCGGAGCGGTCAATCCGATTCTCGAGGTTCTCGAACTCATTCCGGATTCCAACCCCAGGCTCATCGAAAGCTCGTGCTGCGGGATGGCCGGAAGCTTCGGCCTCGAGGCCGCCCACCACGAAGTATCGATGCAGATGGCAGAGCTCACCTTGTTACCCGCCATACGCGCCGCTCCCGATGCCATCGTGGTCGCCGACGGGACCAGTTGCCGCCATCAGATTGCGGACGGTGCGCAGCGCGAGGCCATTCACGCGGCACGCTTGTTGGATCGATTGCTCTACTTATAAATTATATATTAATCAATATGTTATATATTTTTCTGAAAGTTATTTCGAATATCATGTCGAGCGTCCCGCACGCGCCACCCTCGCTCAATTCACCTTTCGAAACGCCTCGATCACTGCGGGGATGGCTGACTCGTTGAGCGGCGCCATGACGTGAGCGCCGCTCACGCCGGGAATCTCCGCATATTCCTTGAGCAGCTCCACGCAGAGCGCGCAACCTTCCGACCGCGGATCGGAAGCCTTGTCGAGCCGCTCAATCATCCATTCTGGAATGATCGATCCGAACAAATGCTGCTTGATCCAGCGCGCCGATTTTGCCGAAGCGAGCGGCGCGACGCCGATGAGCAAGGGTAAGCGGCCCGCGAGGCCGCTCTCGCGGAGCCGCTCGAGGTAACGCCTCAGGATGGCTGCATCCATGCAGAACTGCGTCTGGGCGAACTGTGCCCCGGCCTCGATCTTCTTGGTCAATGCGACCGGCATCCATCCCGGCGCCGGGTCCACGGGTGCGTCCGCCACACCGACGAAGAAAGCGGCGGACCCGCCCACCTTGCGGCCGTACGGAAGCTCCCCCCGGTCGCGGATGCAGACGGCGGTTGCGGCAAGCGCCACCGTATCGAGATCGAACACCGGTTTGGCGTCCGGCTGATCTCCGGCGCGGGGATCGTCGCCCTTCAGCATCAACAGATTGGTGATGCCGAGCGCCGCCGCGCCCAGGAGCTGGCTCTGCAAGGCAATCCGATTGCGGTCGCGGCAGGTGACCTGCAGGATGGGCTCTATCCCCTCGTTCAACAGCGCAACCGCAGCCACGGTGGAATCGAGGTGCGGCCGGGCGCCCGCCCCATCGGTGACGTTGACTGCATCCGCCACTCCTTTGAGCGGCGCGGCCTTCGCCAGCAACTCGGACAGATCGCTCGACGCCGGCGGCGTGATCTCGGCAGTGAGCGCAAATTGTCCCGCCGTCAACAGGGCCCGCAAACGGCTTCGACCAGGCGAAACACCGCCCGCGGTGGCAGGCTCGAAAGGCGGACTGGGTCGATGCATGCGGCGTCCTCGAATCCGTGCAGGCCGGAACTCCATTTGCTAATGTCTGGCCGGGCTCCGGGTGCGGAGCGGATCGCCAACCCGAGGGGCAAGCATGCGGCTCAACACCTTGTTTAGAAATCTATGCGCGGCCGCCATTCTCTGTCCGTGTCTCATATCACAGGCGGCGGAGGAAGGAACGCGTCTTTTGCGACAGCCCGCGGTGTCGAAAGATCATCTGGCGTTCATTTACGGCGGGGATGTCTGGGTCAGCGATCGAGACGGCGGCCACCCGGTACAGCTCACCTCGAATCCGGCGGCCGAGTTCGCGCCGCACTTTTCTCCCGACGGTCAATGGATCGCGTACTCCGCCAGTTACGACAACAACACCGATGTCTACGTGATCCCCGTCCAAGGCGGTCAGGCGCGTCGCTTGACCTGGCACCCTGCCGCGGACATCGTGACCGGATGGAGCCCGGACGGCAAGCGCGTGCTGTTTGTGTCCAATCGCGAGGTGGCCAACAGCCGAAGCGGACAATTCTACGAAGTGTCCGTGGACGGCGGCTACGAGCGCAAGGTGATGAACGCCGTCGCTGTCGAGGGTGCGTGGTCATCCGACGGCAAGCGCCTCGCCTACCGGCCGTACATCATGGCCTACGCGGGCCCCAGCGGTTGGCGCCAGCACCGCGGCGGCGACACACCGCCCATCTGGATCATCGATCCTTCAGGCAAGACACTCGATAGAATTCCACACGCCAACGCCTCCGACTCAAACCCATTGTGGGTCGGCGGGAACATTGCGTTCATTTCCGACCGCGCCGAGGGCTCGGCGAATCTTTTCCTCTACGACTCCGCCACCCACGAGGTGCGCCAGCTCACGCACGAATCGCCCTGGGACGTGCGTAGCGCCGGCGTCTACGGCGACACTCTCGTGTACGAGGCCGGCGGCCGGTTGAAGTCGCTCGATGTCGGCACCGGCCAGATCAGCTCCCTTGCGATCGTCCTCTCGGTGCAGTCGAACCAGGCCCGACCCCGCTGGAAGGACGCCGTCAAGAACATCACCTCCGCCTCGCTGTCGCCCACCGCCAAACGCGTGCTCATCACCGCGCGCGGTGATGTGTTCAGCGTTCCGGTGAAGGACGGTTCGGTTCGAAATCTCACCGCGACTTCCGGGGTGCGTGAGGCCGATGCGCTGTGGAGCAAGGACGGTCAGCGCGTTGCGTACCTGAGCGATGAAGGCGGGAGCCAGACGCTCGTCATCCGCGACGCCGTCGGACTCGAGAAGCCGATCCGGCACACGTTGGGGACCATGGGCTACTTCACGCTGCTCGGCTGGTCGCCGGACGATCGGCGCATCGTCTTTCAGGACAATCATTTGCGGCTATATGCCATCGAGCTCCACAGCGACGCGGTGGCGCTGATCGACTCGAGTCCGAGGCGCGGCACATTCAACCCGGCGTTCTCCCCGGACGGCCAGTGGATCGCCTACACCGTCGAGGGCGCGAACTACTTCACCAAGGTGAGACTGCATCGCTTCGCCGATGGACAGACCGCCGACTTGGCCGATCGCTTCGTCCAGACCGACAACCCCGTGTTCGGCGGTGAGGGGCTTCTCTATTTTACTGCGTCCATCGACGCGGGTCCGAGCCGGGCCAGCTTGGACATGTCGACCCAGGAACGACCCCTGCGCAACGCCATCTTCGCGGCGGTGCTCGCGGCGGACGGAAAGTCGCCGCTGGCGCCGAAAACGGGCGATGAAGAGGCCCCGAAAGGCAAGGACGCGCATGGCAAGGACAAGCACGACAAAAAGAACGGCAAGGAAGAGGACGCGGGCACTGACGACAAAGCGGGCAGCGCGGGTAGCGACGTCGCCGCCGATACGGACGCAGACAAGGATAAGGATAAGGATAAGGATAAGAACAACAAGGCGGACAAGGCGCCCAAACCGACCCGCATCGACCTCAAGGGATTGGCAGATCGCTTCGTGCCCATCCCGGTTGCCGAGCGAAACTATGACAACCTGATCGTAGCCTCTGACGGTGCCTTGTTCTATATCGCCCGCCGCCAGCCGGGAGCGACCAGGGAACCGCCCGGTCCGGCGGCGGAGGGCGACGGCGAACTGTTCCGCTATAGCTTCGAGGATCGCGCCGAGAAATCCGTCAAATCGCATTTGGTCGATGTGTCGGCGAGCGCGGATCGCAAGAAACTTCTGCTCACCCTGGCGGAGGGGAAACTCGAAGTTGCGGACGCGAACGAGAAAATGGAGTCCAAGCCGGTCGATCTCAGCGGGTTGCGGATGTGGATCGATCCTCGCCAAGAGTGGCACCAAATCTTCGACGAAGCCTGGCGCATGGAGCAGCAATATTTCTACGACCCCAACATGCACGGCCTCGACTGGAAGGCCGTTCGGGCACGCTACGAGCCGCTGCTCCCATACGTGCAGCGCCGCGAGGATCTGAACGAACTGCTGGTCGAGATGATCGGTGAGCTCCAGGTGGGACATAACCGCATCAGCGGCGGCGATGTCGACAACGAACGGCCGGAGGCGGTCGGTTTGCTCGGCGCGGACTTCAAGATCGAGAACAATCAGTACCGGATCGCCCGAATTTATCGCGGCGACCGGTGGAATCCCTTCCTGGTCGGCCCGCTCGCGGCGGCGGGGGTCGATGCGGCCGAAGGCGATGCGATTGTTGCGGTCAACGGTCATGCCGTGGACGGCTCGATCAACCTGTTCTCCCTGCTCGCAGGCACCGTGGACAAGCAGGTATCGGTCACTTTGAGCCGCGACGGCACCGCCAAGGCGGCGCACACGGCCGTCGTGATTCCGATCGCGAGCGAGACCGGGCTGCGCCAGTGGGAATGGGTGCAACACAATCGCGATTACGTCGACAGCCACAGCGGAGGACGCGTCGCCTATGTATACCTGCCGGACACGGCCGACGGCGGATTCACATTCTTCAACCGCATGTTCTTCGCCGAGAGCGATAAAGAGGCGCTGATCGTCGACGACCGGCGCAACAGCGGCGGCCAGGCCGCCAATTACGTGCTCGAAATGTTGAGTCGCAAATATCTTTCCGGCTGGAAGGATCGGGACGGCTTGATCTTCAACACGCCCGCCGCTGCCATATACGGCCCCAAGGTGATGTTGATCGACCAGGACGCGGGCTCGGGCGGCGATTACTTTCCCTACGGATTTCGATATCTCGGCCTCGGAAAGTTGATCGGCTCACGTACCTGGGGTGGTCTCATCGGCATTTCCGTCAACCCGCCGCTGATCGACGGCGGAAAGCTCACCGTCCCGTTCTTCCGCATGTTCACTCCGGAAGGCCAATGGCGCGTGGAGAACGAAGGCGTGGCGCCCGACATGGACGTTGCGCTCGATCCGATCGCAGTGAATGAAGGCCGCGACCCGCAACTCGACGCCGCCATTGCCGAAGTGCTCGAGGAGCTCAAATCGGCGAAACCGATCCCGAGCAAGAGCGCACCGCCGATGCCCACACAGGTCGGTCAGTGACGATGACACCCGAGGCGCGTGCGGCCATTTTCACGGGATTCGCGCTGCTTGCCAATTTTGGCGTTGCGCAAAGCACGGCGACCGATGCCACCTGCGACACCGCTCCCCAGGCTGCCTTCTGCACCGCCGTGCGGGGCGTACGCGCCGAGGGGTGGCCGGCGCAGACCCGTTCGGAAGTGATGGCGCCTCACGGTATGGTGGTGGCGAGCCAACCGCTCGCCGCGCAGGCCGGTCTGCGCGTGCTCATGCAGGGCGGCAATGCCATCGATGCGGCCGTGGCCAGCGCAGCCACGTTGAGCGTGGTGGAACCGATGATGGTCGGCGTCGCCTCGGACCTCTTCGCCATGGTCTATGTAGCGAAAGAACACAAGGTGTATGTCTTGAACGCGAGCGGCACCGCCCCCACGGGGGCGACGGTCGAGCGCTTCAACCAGCTCGGCTATCGCTGGGACCCCCATAACTGGGGCCCCAGTTCCGGCATGCCGGTGAACGGCATCCTGCCCGTGACGGTTCCGGGGAGCGTCTGGGGATGGGAGGCGCTCGAACGGCGCTTCGGGAAGCTCGGTTTCAAGGAAGTGCTCGAGCCCGCTGCCCAATATGCCGAAGGCGGCTTTCCGATATCGGAGCGCATCGCGAGCGATTGGGTGTTGCCCAAAGCGCTGCCGCTCACCCCATGCTGCACCCAACTCGATCCCGATTCGATCAAGACGTGGTATCTGAAGGGCCGTCCGCCGAAACCGGGCGAGTGGTTCAAGAATATCGATCTCGCACGCACACTGCGTCTGCTGCAGGCGCATGGAGCCGAAGAGTTCTACCGTGGCGAGATCGCCAAGGCGATCGTCGCCAAGTCCAAGCAGCTCGGTGGCACCATGACCCTCGAGGATCTGGCCGGCTATCACGGCGAATGGGTGGAGCCCGCCCGGTCGCACTATCGTGGACACGAAATTCTCGAGCTGCCGCCGCCCTCACAGGCATGGGCGGCGGAGGAGATCCTGAACATACTCGCCGCGTGCGTGCCACGCTGGACGCCGGGCGAAACGCTCGCTTCCTTGGGACCGGCGAATGCACAATACTGGCACCTGTTCGTCGAAGCCAAGAAACTCGCGTTTGCCGATCTCTTGCGCTACAACGGGGACCCGGACTTCGTCACGGTGCCGCTCAAGACGCTGCTCTCCGAGTCGCATGCGGCGTCGCTCTGCGACCGGGTCGATCCGCATCGCGCATCCACGCCGGGCCCACCGAGCCACGTCAAAACCCCGGGGGACACGGTCGTGCTGTCGACAGCCGATGGCGAAGGCAACATGGTGTCGTGGGTCAACAGCAATTACTACGAGTTCGGCTCGGGCATCACGATCCCGGGTTATGGCTTCGTGCTGCACAACCGCGGCGCGCTGTTTACGCTCGATCCGGGCAGCCCGAACGTCATTGCTCCCCACAAGCGCCCGTTCAATACGCTGTCTGCGGGGTTCGTCCTGCACGAGGACGGCCAGCCGCTCATGACGGTGACGCTGATGGGCGGGGACATGCAGGCGCAGGGGCACGCACAACTGCTGGTCGATGTGCTCGATCTGCACGCCAATGTTCAGGCAGCGGCAGACCTCGCGCGCTTTTGGCACAGTCAGATCTCCAACGAGCTCGACCTCGAGTCACCGCTTTATGAGTTGGTGGGGCCACAGTTGGCGGCCATGGGACATTACGTCAAATCCGTGAACGGTGCGAACATGGGAGGCGTTCAAGTGATCGAAGCCGCGGATGGCTACTATCGCAGCGGGTCGGACTTTCGCAAGGATGGCGAGGCCGTCGGCTGGTGAGCGCGCGAAGCACCGGGATCGCGTTGAGCGTCGCCGCGTGGTGCGGGTTGGCACTGCAGCTTGCGCTCTCGATCCGGCTGACCTATCGCTCGGGCAATCCCTCCCTGAGCGACGCGCTGATCACCTACTTCGGCTATTTCACCATTCTCACCAACCTGTTCGTCGCGCTGGTTGCCACCGCAGGCCTCGCCGAGGGCCGCGGTGCCTGGGCGAAGACACTCGCGAAACGCACCTGGGCGGGATGCGCCACCACTTCCATCGTCTTCGTGTGCGCGTCCTATCATTTCCTGCTGAGAGAGATCTGGTCGCCGCAGGGATTGCAGTGGCTGGCGGACATCGATCTTCACTACGCAGTGCCCGTTTTGGCGCTGCTGCATTGGACCGTGTCCCGGGGGCCTCGGCTTGCGGCAAGCGCCCCGTTGATCTGGTGCATCTACCCGGCCGCCTACTTCGCCTACGCGTTGATCCGCGGAGCCTGGCTGCAGACTTATCCTTACCCGTTCATCGACGTATCGGTGCTCGGCTACCCCCGGGTGGCGATCCATTCGCTGATCCTGCTGGCGGCCTATGTGCTGTTCGGCTACTTCGTCTGGGGAATTGGCCGGGTGCGCGGCAGGAGTTCCACGCAACCTCTAACCCCCGTCTCTTAGGGATGCGTCGACGGTCCAAGTGACGGTCCGGGTCAGAACGGATCCGAAGCCCGCAGACCCACGCAGGTGCGGAACGCGCCAGAAGAGCTGGCTGCCGCGGCGGACCAAGTGCCCGCGCACGTGATGCAGCCGCGGACTTTTACGCACACCGGCGGTCTCATCGGCGCCCCAGCGTGCATAGCCCGGCAGGATCGGCGCGGTCACGTCGATATGCTCCAGTAAAGCGGCCTTGCCGGCCTTGAGCCGCGACCGATTGAGCCGCTCGAAGGTCTGCGGCCGCTGCGGCAGGCCCGAGCGTGTTCCGAGCAGCAGAAAGAACCCCATGACGACCGGGATGTCGATCACGATGGTTCCAAGGGCATGCCGCCAGAGGGCCTCGCGCTGATCGCCATCGAGCGCGCCATTTTCGTAGTAGCGATCCCACGTCCGCTCGTATCGAAAGCGGAAGCAGCGATGCAAGACATCGTCGGCCGCCTCCGCATCCGCCGTCACTCGGCGGGTCGATGGCGGCTCTCCGGGCAGTGGCTCAGGATCCTCACCCTCCGGCGTGTCGAAATCGAAATAGGCCTCGATGCTGCTGGCCAGGACGTCTCCCGGCGCGTCACCCGTCCAGAACGTCTTCAGCATGCCCCGCCGGCCATCGCGTGAGGCGCGCAGCAATACACCCCGTCGGGCACCTCGCGTACTCGGCACCGCGGGCGGTTGAAACCCATAGCGCTTGAGCTCCTGTTCCCAGGGCTCGCTGCACCATTCGATCCACACGGCCTCGGCCGGCACGCGTACCAGGTCGGCACAGGCCAGCGTGCGAGCTCCCTTGGAATACGCGAGCGCCGTACACAGGCGGGTGAGATCGTCGCTCAGCACGTATCGGATCGGCGCGCGCGCGATTTGCGTCGCGCACTCGGCGGCGTTGTTGAGATGAATCACGGCCTTGCTGGCCGCATCCTGTATCAAGAACGGCGTTCGGAATTGCGCGACTTGGTCGGCCAGCTTCATGCCGCCACGCTAGCAGCGGATCGCAACCCCTTTGAACGGCCGGCGTGCGAATTCGTCCCGGCGGACGACGCGTTCGTCCCAGGGCGTGTCTGCTGCGCCGTCAGGTCATGAGATCACGGACGGCCCGGTCGAGAAGCTCGTCGACAGGCTCGCCTGCACCTGGCGTCGAAATTCGAGCGGGTCGGAGATCGTGCGGAACGACTCCTTGGTGCCTCCGACCCCGGACACTGTGATCGTTCCGTAACCCAGGATGCGTCCCAGCACCGTCTGATCGACGCCGATTCCCTCGACTTTTTGGAGCAGCAACTCGAGCGAATGGCGTCGGATGAGCCCCACCTTGATCAACACGCGCTTGTTGGTAATCGCAAACTCCGAGCTGACCGATCGGATCCACGGGGGAATGAACAGCACCACGCCGATGGCCGCGACGACACCCGCAGCGATAAAGCCCCCGCCGCCGAGCCCCACGAGGAAGGCGACCACGAGAATGCAGTCTGGAAGAAAATAGATGATGCGGTGGAGCCTCGCCCGATAGGTGATGGTCTCGTTCGGCAGGAGATTGCGTTCCACGTAACTCATCGGTGCTCCATAACCTGCGGTTTCGATTCGCGGCTTCCGGGTGTATAAGGCGAGTAGATTACCGCGAACTCGCGCTTTCGCGGGAGGGACGACGACATGGTAAAACGAATCGATGTTCAAGCCGTACCCAGGGCGAGCGGCTCGGGATACCCATCACCATTCGACCGACCTTGCGCAGCGCGCACCCGCCAGAGACTCGGCGATGCCGCAGGACTGTCCGACTTCGGAGTGAACCTGCTGCGGCTTGCGCCCGGAGCCTGGTCCAGCCAGAGGCATTGGCATTCGGCGGAGGATGAGTTCGTGTACGTTCTCGAGGGCGAGTTGGTGCTGATCACCGACACGGGAGAAGAAATTCTTCGTCCCGGAGACTGCGCGGGATTCAAGGCCGGAGTCCACGACGGCCATCACCTGCAGAATCGAACCGACCGCGATGCGGTGGTTCTCGAGGTCGGCGCGCGCAAAACTGCAGACGATGAGGGTGACTACCCGGATATCGACCTGCGCTTCCTCAAGGGCGACGGCGGTTACGTGCACAAGGACGGCACGCCGTACCCGCGCCGTTAGAGCGCACCGGGAAGACCCGCAACCGCGATGCGCCGGAACCAGCCGAATCCCGATTTGTTCTTTCCATTGAGCGCGAACAGCGCCGCCGGGCGCGGCGCCCATCCGAGCGGCGAGGACAATCCAGCGCTGCAGGCCATCTGGGACGTCGTTTGCAGAATCCCCCACGGACAGGTCAGCACCTACGGTGCGGTGGCGAGGACCGCCGGATTGCCGGGTCGTGCACGCCAGGCAGGGTTCGCCTTGCGAGTGGCCCCGGAGGCAATGAACATTCCGTGGCATCGGGTCGTCGGCGCCGGCGGTCGCATCGTGTTCCCCAAAACGTCGCGCCACTTCCGCGAACAGGCGCGCCGGCTGCGGGCGGAAGGCGTCGCGATTCGGGATGGCCGCGTGGCGGCCGCCGCCATCATGGATGCGAACGAGTGGTAGCGCTTCCTTGCGCGCCATCAACCGGCTTGCGCCGGTTCAAAAACGCATCGATGGCCGTGCCAGCGTCCGGTTCCATCAGATTTCGAGCCATGATCTCGCCGGCCAACGCGTAGGCCTCCGCCAACGGCAGGACTTGCTGACGGTAGAACATCGCTTTTCCGTGGCGGATCGCCGCCGGGCTTTTCGCTGCGATCTCGGCGGCTTTGCGGTCGGTCGCTGCATCCAGTAGCGCGGCGGGAACCACTTCGTTGATCAGACCCCAGTCGAGCGCGGTCGCTGCGTCGATGAATTTTCCGGTGACCAGCATGTCGAAGGCGCGCTTCGTCGAGACGTTGCGCGACAACGCGACGGCGGGCGTCGAACAGAACAGCCCGACATTGATGCCTGACACGGCGAAGCGCGCCTCCTCGGAGGCGATTGCCAAATCGCAGCTTCCCACCAGCTGACAGCCCGCCGCGGTCGCAATCCCCTGTACGCGGGCGATGACCGGCACGGGCAGCGACCGGATACTTTGCATCACCCGGCTGCAGCGAGCGAACAATGACTGGTAATACTCGAGAGTCGCGGTCCGGCGCATTTCCTCGAGATCGTGGCCGGCGCAGAATGCCCGGCCGGAGGCCGCCACGATCACGCAGCGCAGGCTCGGCTCCGCAGCCAGCTCATCGAGCTGTCGTTGCAACGCATCGAGCACCGACTCGGACAGCGCATTGAGCTGCGCCGGCCGATTGAGCTGGATGGTGGCTATGCCAGCTCGCACTTCAGTAACCAAGGTCGACGGTGAGTCGCGCTCCATGGGCATGAAGGTACTCCAGAAGCCGCTGCCCGTACATCAAGACTTAACTTCGCAGAATCCCTCGAGCGACGACCAAGCAGCCGAGGATCCCCAAGCCGATCCCGTCGAGCGCGCCGCCGCCGCTTTTGGGAGCGGCCGGCCTGGCACTTGCCTGGGCGGAGGACGGAGAATCGCCGCCGGCATTGACCGCCGCGACGGTGAAGTAGTAGGTCGTGCCGTTGTTCAGGCCGGAGACGCTGGCGCTCGTCCCCGTGATTCCGGTGAGCACCGGCTGCGAACCCACCGCACTCGCCGAGGTCCCGTCATACACATTGTAGCTCGCCGCCCCAGCGCCAGCCGTCCAGGTGAGCGACACCAAGCCATTGCCGCCGGTGGCGTGAAGCCCTGTCGGGGCCGTCGGCAGCACCGTTGCACTCGCTTCTGCCGACTGAGCCGACGCGCCTCCCGCATCGATCCCTGCCACGGTGAAAAAATACTGCTTACCCGGGGTTAATGAGCTCAACGCAAGCATCGTGCCGGAGAACCCGGCCATAGAGGGTGTCGTGCCCTCCGCGCCCGAGGACGTGGCCTCGAAGATGTTGTAGGTACCCTCGCCGCTCGCCATCCACGAGAGGCTGAGTGAACCGGCGGCGGAAGCGGTGACCGTCAAACCCGTGGGCGCCGCGGGCACGATGGTTACCTGCACTTGGCTCGAGACCGGCGAGACCGCGGTCGACGAGACGGCTGCGACCGCAAATACGTAGCTTTGCGAGAACTCCAGGCCCGTGATCGTGGCCGTCGTGCCCGTCACGTTCCGCTGCACCGGCGTCGATGACACAGCGCCCGGGGCCGTGCCTTCATAGATATCGTAACCCTGAGTCGCGCTCGAATCGGCCGCCCAGGTCAACGTCACCGTCTGACCGGATGCACTGGCCTTGAGCCCGGTCGGCGCCGAGGCCGCCTGGAACGCGGCGATGAGAGCGGCCGCGTTGATGCTGCCAAGCCCGGTAGCGAGGTCGTATCCGGCGCCGGCGGCATACTCCTGCGTGCCGCCGATCCCCATGATGCCCGTCGCCTGGTTGGCGCTGTGGACACATGTGCTCGCGGGATAGCTCAGCGGGGGCGTGGTGTTCGCGCCGTAGTTTGCGACGCTGCAGGGCTGGGCATTCGAGCCCGCGGTTACATCGTAAAATATGCAGGCGGCGTTGGTGATCGAGCCCTGGCTCGCATTGCACGCCGTGAGGTTCGCCGGGGACGAATATTCGTTCGCTGCCAGGCTGTAGAGCGTAGTGTTCACCAGTCCCTGGCGCCCGTCGGTCTGCGTCGATGAGATTTGCGTTTGATCGACCAGCGCGATGATGGCGGCCACGGACGGCGCGGCCGCCGAGGTACCGTCGAGGACCTCGACGGTACCGGTCCCCTGAGTGAAGGTGGGCGCCTGGGTCGGGTCGCAGGGATTGGTGTCGTAGGAACACACCAGCCAGCGTGTGGAAATCAGCGAGACGTCCGGCAGAGCGCGCGCACCGAAGCTGCCGATACCGAGCACTCCTTGCTGCCAGCCCGGCTGCGCATAGCCGCCGGCGCAGTTGCCGCCGCCGTCGAGCGTCGTGCAGCTGCTCACGCCCCCGCTGCCGCCGAGGATGTCGATGTAGGGGTTGGCAGTAGCCGAGCTCCCCGTCCCAAGCTCCGCGGTGTTGCAGAAGGCGAGAGGATCGATGGCGCCGAAATAGGTGGCGATGACGGGGTTTGCGCAGGAGTCGTTCCAGGCCATCTCGGGAATGTGCGCCACGGCGCTCAGCAGGGTTCCTGCTTGATTGCTCGTGCCCCAAAAACCCTGAGTTTCCAAGGTCGGATCGAAATCGGTGCCTCCCACGGCAAGATTGTACGGAGTCGATGCAAGTCCGTTCACGGCAAAGCCGTTGGAATTCACATCACCGGTCGTGCCGAGGTCCGTCTCCTGCGTGCACCCGGCGACGCCCGCATCTCCGGAGGAGACGGTGATGGTAATGCCTTCGCTCACGCCCTGCTCCCAGAGCGAACTGATCTGCGAATTGGCGCCCGGCTCTGCGCTTTCGCACTCGCCAAACGAGACATTGAGCACCGCGGCGAGGTTTTGATCGATGACGTATTGGGCCGCATTCATGACGTTTGCATCGCGCACCAACACGATGGTCGCGCCCGGCGCGAGCGCGCCGACGATCTCGCTGTCGAGATAGGCTTCGTCCTCATTCCCGTCGCTCGTCTGGTGGGGATCGGTACCGCCCGGTACGGGTATCGAGCTGAACCGCTGTGCCGGCAAGCCGAACTTCGCACCGGCCACGCCGAACGCGGTCCAGAACGTGGTCAGCACGGTGGGATCGATATCGCTCTGTGCCGCGATCGCGACGGTCACGCCCGCGCCGGTGATGCCCTGCTGATACGCCGGCAACAAATTGTAGATCGTCGCAAAGTCGGTCGGCCCCACGTAGCCAGGATATTGATTCGAGCCCGTGTAGTAAGTATCGGGGGCCAAAGAAGCGCGTGCGCTCTTGCCGGCGAGCGGCGGTAGCACGTCACGCGAGAACCGGCTCAGCGACTTGACGCCCGGCTTCGGATGGAAATCATTCAATCCGCGAATCGCCGTGACGGCGGATTTGAATACAGCGGGAATCATCGGATCGGAGACATTGGCGAAATGCCGCTCGCCGTTCACATTGAAGAGATGAATGCGGGTATGGAAGGCAGCTTCGACCTGCGTCTTGCTGCCGAAGAGCGCCAGATGCCCCCGACCCGCCGGCAGCTCGCCCACTTCGATTCCGTTGGACTTGAGCCACGTTGTGAGCGCCGCGACGGTCGCATCGGCGGCGCCAAAGCGCCGTCCGTATTGCGTGGGAGTGAGCCAGCGATGGTATTGCGCAGATTTGGAATTTTGCTGATCGAGCAGCAGCTGACTCAACGCCTGCTCCTGCGCCGGCGTCTTGGCAAAGATGATTTCGAGACCGCTCATGCGGAGCGAGCTCGGCGCTTCGCCTGCATCGAAGCGGGGCTGGGCGAGCTTGTGAATGTTTCCAGCCAGCGCCGCGAGATCCGGAGCGGCAGTGGGCGTCAGCGTCTGCGCTGCGCTGCTGGTCGCCTGGGGCGCCTGCCCGAGCGCGGCCGGCACCGCGATGATCGCGGCAATGATGCACGCCGAGGCCGGCCGGCGCAGCCGGCTCTTGAAGGTTCCGCGCATCCCTTGCTCCCGTATACGACGGACAATGTGTCGGTATTACGGGCAGTGTAGCGTCCCTCCCCTGACGCAAATGGCGACCGGTGCCACATTCTGGTAACGCTGCGTTATGTAACGGGAGCGCCAATCAGCCCCATGGGGGCTCGTTCCGCGACTCTTACCGCTGCGCCACCAGTTGATTCTTGGATTGCGCCTTGGGCAGTCTGGCTTGCATCTCGAGCATCATTTTCTTCAGCTCACGAATTTCAGTGGACTGCCTCTTCACTTCATTGAGCAGCATCGGCGCCAGCTCCTCGTACCGCACCCCCTGAATCTCACCCGAGTTATTCCGGATCACGAGTTCCGGATACACTTTCGCGACCTCCTCGGCAATCAGTCCGTATTGGACCGCGCCCTGCGGGTCGGCCTTCAAGTGAAAACTCACGGGGCGAAGCTGCATCAGCTTGTCGGTATCCGAGCCCAGCGACTCGATCGCCGTCTTGTAGCGCTCCGAGGACGCCAGCACGCCCAATTGGCCGGACGATGTCACATAGACTGCGGCACCCGTCAGTTGCGTGCCCGAAATTCCGGCGACGTAGGTCTGCGATTGAGCTCCCGGAATGCCGATGCGGATCGTGTAGTTGTCGCTGGCCGTACCCTGGTTTCCAATCTCGATATTGTAGTTGCCGGTCGCCACGTTGAATCCGCCGCGATAGCCGATACCAATATTGCTGGAACCGGAGGAGGCGTAAAATAGTGTTTGATAACCTAAACCGACGTTGTAGTTGCCGGCATTGATGGACCTGAGCGCGGCGTAGCCGCTGGCGGTATTGCCGGTGCCGATGGTATTGGCAACGAGTGAATACGCGCCGAAGGCAGCGTTGTAGGCGCCGGTGGTGTTGGATAGCAGCGAGTTGCTGCCCACCGCGGTCAGGTAATTGCCGGTCGAATTGGAGCCCAGTGAGCTGAAACCGACCGCGGTATTGTCGGCGCCGCTAGAGTTGACGCTCAGCGCGGACGTCCCCGCTGGCGTGTTTGCATTGCCATCGCTGCATACGAAACATTGCGCGAGCGCCCGATCTCCCATCCCCAGCGCAACCCCGATCATGATGACGCAGAACTTCAGTGCGTGGTTCATTGGCGTTTTACCCCCGAACGGAAAGATATTTCTATGAATACGGTGCTCCCGCATACGCATCCCTGGGGCGCAGTGCCGCCACCGACCTCAATTTTGCGAGGGGAACACCCCGGTGAGAGCAATGCAGGGCAGCAGCGCTCCGCCATTCGCGGTGAGAATCCGGCCCCACTTGGGCAACGCAAATGTGGTTACGCCGTCTCCGCCATAATTCGTTCCGAGCAAGGAAAAAAGCGCCGTATATTGACTGATGGACAGCAGCTGCCCATCCAATGGCGCCCATCCGGCGGGGCAGAAATTGAAGGCGAAGGTTTGAATCTCTCCGAGGAATGGCTCGTTCGCTTGAGCGATCGCGGCGCGCGGGACGAGGCCGGCGGAGAGGACAAGAAATGCGAGGAGGCAGAGTAGTCGCTTCACCGGTATTGCTCTTTGTTGCGCGTCCCTATTGAGCAAGGCGAAACGTACTCGGCTCGGTGGTGAAAAGCAAGACGATCGATCGTGATCGGCCCCGAGCCCTCAACTTACGCAGAGCGCAAACGTAAGTTGTTAGTTGCCCCAACAGGTTGCGGGCGCACCCGGGTTGGAAGTTTGAGCGCCCAGCTGGTTGATGCTGAGCGTCGCGCACTGCGTATCGCTCGCCTGCAGGTTGACGGCGGTTGCGGTGATCGCATAGGTCCCCGCCGCGCCCCCTTGCGCCGGATCGGGAGTCACCACGCTGACCGTATAATCGTTGTTGATCAGGGTGACCGGGAACGGTGTGCCTACCGCCGCATAGCCCAAGTCGGACGGGGTCTCGCTATAGGCGTTGGAAACGCTGAAGAGCTTTTCCTCTCTGCCCGCCAGATCCAAAAGCGCCGTACGCGCGTCCGTACGCCGCGATTTCTGAACTTGGCTCGTATAGACCGTTGCCGCAATGGTTGCCAGTATGGCGGCAATACCCACCGTTATCATCAGCTCGATCAACGAAAAGCCGCCGTTCGAACGTCTGGTCGAGCCGCCCGTTTCGGGCATCGCGCCTTGAGTCCTCATTGAGATATCGCTCCGCACGTTCATCGCCTTTCGACCCAGGTCAGCCGCTTCGCCTTGGTGTTGGAAGGAGGGTTGATCCGCGTGGGAACTGGGACGCCGTTGATTCCTTGAGACACCAGATACGTGGTGCCTTGGGAGGTGGTGACGACGCCGGGGCTGCCGCTGGCATTCGTCTGCTGGCCGGCTGCGGACGCGTCCGATCCATACGCCGGAAATACGCCGGGGAAAACGCCGCCATTGGCAATATTAAGAACGTAGGTGAAACCGGTATCGAGATTGCTCGTGCAAGATGTCGCCACGTTGTTGGCGGGAATCGTCGAGTTGACGATGAACCCGCCCAGGTAGTACACGGGGTTGTAGATGATCTGCTCCGAAGCGAACGGCAGATTCGCGTACCAGCCGAAGGCTCCGGTCCCGCAGGCCGTGAGGCTTCCCTGCCAGCAGATCGCGACATTCGTGCCGTCGACCGTCACCCCGTTCGCGTTCGGCGTGAGAGTCTGCGCCTGCAGGTTCGAGGAGTTCAGGGTGTATGGCGAGGTCAGGCCTGTCGCCGCGGTGGATGCCGCAAGGCTCGAATAGGCCGCGCTCGGCGCCAACGCATTCCATTGGGACATGTTCCAGTCCCACACACCGTAGAGCGATTGGGTGCCGCTGACGAACTGCTCCGGGCCGAGGTTGGTGAGCTGCGTGCGCTCGCCGGTCCCGAGTTCGATGAGCACTTGCGGGGCGCCGCCCGACACGGTGCTGGAGATGGCCAATACGGCGGAGGTGATCGGCTGACCGGACTGCGTGGTGAACAAGGGCGCGCCAGCCGCCGCCCAGTGCGACTCGGTGTTGCTGGTCAGATCGAAGCGCCACACATTGCCGAGCAGATCGCCCGCATACAGGTAGTCGGTGACGTGGTCGCCATCCAGGTCGGCCGAGGTCACATAGGCGATACCATTGCCGGTGCCCGGGGTGTTGGTGCTCAGATAATAAGTGGTCTGACCGCCGGTCTCTGCATTGATGGTGATGATGTAGACCCCGGCATCGCCGGACGGGCTGCCGAAGCCGTTGCCGAAGATGATCGCCCAATTGCCGTCGTGCAGGCGGCGGATCAGCGGCGTTCCGAAGGTGTTGCCGAGACTATTGCCGCAAGTCGCAACGTTCGCGCACGCGATCGAGCCGGCATTCCACTCGCCGATGACCAGGCTCGAGGCGCCGGTTTCGGTGAAATTGGACGCATCCGTGACATCGAGCGCGTAGATGGCGGCACCGCCCGCACCGAGGCCCCCGACCAGCCAGGTGTGCCATTGACCCTCATAGAACAGATCGCCCGAGCCCGGGGTTCCGTCCAAGAAGAAATTGTGGCCGTATTGCGAATTCGAGTAGTCGAGCTGCGGTCCCACGCATTCCGGCGTCGCCCCGACGGCGGGGGTGACGCCGTGAATGCCTTGAACCACGGTGGCCGTGGTCGTATTGTTGAGGCATCCACCGGCGGCGGACGGCAACGCGGCACTCACGAGCGTCGATCCCGGCATGTAGGCGAGCACCTCCTTACCGTCATTTCCGGTCGAGACGAAGTTGCCGTGGATATCGAAGCTGCCGGCTTCGAACCCGTGCAAAAAGCCGTCGTTCGCTCCCACGTACACGACGTTGAGCCGCTGCTGCTCGGCCGCGTTGAACTGCACGTAGGACTGCGAACCGGTGTTCTCGGCCATGGCCGCCGTCGGATAGAGATGGTCAATCCACGTCGATGTGTAGGGCGAGGAAGGCGGCCCCACCCAGGCGGGACTCGAGTCGACGATGTCGCCCAAGATGGCGTCGCGCGCGCGATACAGACCGACCCCACTCGAGTTGATCTCGTTGCTGCGATCGCCGCGCAGATAACTCAAGCGTGCGCTCGTGGGCGAGGCATCTCCGAACGTGAGCGCCGCCTGTTGCGCGGCGTTCAGGCTCGCCCACTCGAACGGAATGCCGACACCGGCCGCTGTATCCCAGGTCAGCATGATCCGCCCGGCCGGCGCCGGCGTGGCGCCGGTCGGGCCGGCGGCGAGCGTATTGGCGCAGCCGCTCGCGCCGGTGCCGGTCAGCGCGCACGAGGCGTCCCAGTTGGCGGTGGTGGCCACGCTCACGATGCCCCCGGTATCGATCAAGTTGTTCGCCGTCACCGTACCTGTCCAATCGTTCGGATCATAGTAGGCAAAGTAAGCCTGAGTGCCCGCTTCCACCTTGGCCGCTTGTTTTTGGTTGACGCTGGCGGAGCTGCCCGACTGATTGGCCGACGCTGCCTTGAAGCACATGATCTCGTGAACGTTGGTGGCGCCGCCGTCCGAGCCGGCGAACCCGACTCGGAAACTCGCGGGCAACGTTCCGTTGGACGCGGTGATCGACTGGTCCTTGATGAGGTAGGAGTACGCGCCCCCGCTCACGCTGTAGGCGAAGCTCAGCAGGCCGTCCTGGGTGATTTTCAAGGTATAGAAAATCGGCGTCGCGGCACTGCGCGTGATCGCGCTCTCGTTCGCGATCTGGAAGCTCGTGAGCTCGGTGTAGGCGTTGGGAATCGGCGCGTAATCGAGAATACCAGCGGTATTCGCCGTATTCGCGAGAGTGGCGGTTCCCGCGTTGCTCGGCGCATTGGGGGTACCGTAATTGTACAGGTTGCCCTGAGAGCAGGTGTTCTTCACGGCGTATTGCGCATCGACGTTGCCCGTCGTCGGCGCGAGCGTCGCCGGCGGCGTTTCGGTCGGCGCGCGATTTGCTGCCGCCACGGTTTGTGCGGCGGGGGCGGCGGTGGCCGCCGTGGCCGCCGTCGCGGCGCTCATGGCGGTGGCCGCGCCCATGGCGGTGGCCGCGCCCATGGCGGTGGCCGCGGTCGCGGCGGTGGCACCGCTGGCCGCAGCACCATTCGAGCATTTGCCGCTAACGGCGCTATAAGTGTAGGGGCTTACGCAGCACTTCCCCGCGCTGGTGGGCGCGGTATCTCCGTGTGGGCAATAGAACCCGGCGCCGTAGACGTTGGCGGGACTTGCGGTCGGATAGCAGTAAGTACCGCTGATGCTTTGTCCGGAAGGACAGTAGTTTGTCCCGCTGTACAAGTCGCCGGTCGGATAGCAAGACGAACCGGTGATGCTTTGTCCGGAAGGACAGTAGTTTGTCCCGCTGTACAAGTCGCCGGTCGGATAGCAAGAGGTACCAGTGATGCTTTTTCCGGTAGGACAGTAATACGTCCCGCTGTGGAGGTCGCCGGTCGGATAGCAAGACGTACCGCTGATGGTTTGCCCGGAGGGACAGTAGTATCCCGCCGAGTAAGACAGGCCGGTGGTATAGCAGACGTAGACACCACTGTTGGACACAATGGTGGACCCAGTGGGACAGTAGTATCCCGTGCTGTACACATCCCCGTTTGGATAACAGGACGTACCACTGAGCGTATATCCGGTGGGGCAACTGTTGGTGCACTGGCCCGTACCGGAATTGTAGGTGCCGGTCGAGTAACCCGCCGCCGGACAAATGGCATTCACGCACTGCTGCGTAGTGCTGTTGTAGGTACCGGTCGTGCAGGCGTTGCAGGTGTCGGTGCTGCTGCTGTAAACGGCGCTGCCGGTGCATGCCTTGTTGCAGACGCCCGTGGTGGCGTCATACGTCGATCCTGCGGAGCAAATGTCGATGCAGTTGCCGCCGGCCGAGTTGTAGGTACCCCCTGCGTTGGCGCAGGATGTGGTGAGGGAGAGCGGATAGTACGGCAGGCTCGTGCTGCCGGGATCTGTGCCATAGGCTGCAGTGAGCGCCGCAAACGATACGCTGCCGGCGCCGCGCAATCCGATGCGGCCCGGCTTGTAGCCGTAACCGTAGGCCGAGTTGTCGCCGCTCGCCACATTCGGGCCCGTGTAGCCGGTGACCCAGTTCGTGCCGTTCAGAAAGTTGCCGTACTCGTCGATTCCGAGCCCGATGTAGCCTCCGGTCAGACCGTCATGCGGCGTATTATTATTCGAACAGGAATACGCGAGGCTTCCGCCGAACGCCCCAAGGCCCGGCGCTTGGGCACCGTCTTGCAGGAAAAAGCTGATTCCATCCGCGCCGTCTCCACCGGCGCCGCCCGCGTTTCCGTGATACGTGACGGTCTTGAAGGTAACCTGGATGCCTGCTCCGGTGGGAAAAGTGGTGGTGGATAGAATGGCGCCGCGTTCATTGAAACCGTACTTGTAGCTGCCCCCGATGACCACGGAGCCGTTGGTGAAGCGCAGCGCACCGTATCCTACTTTAGTGCCATCGGATTGCGTGATCACCGGATCGGGGACCTGCGCAGAGATGCTGGACGGCGGCGTGCTCGATCCGAGATAGCCGCTATAGCCGCCGACCAGGTAGGGATCCGCGGAGGAGGCGAGCGAATAGTAGCTCGAGAGGAGCGACGTACAGGACGGCACCAGACCCGGGTTCGCCCCGGCTGAAGACGTTCCGGCCGTGAGGCACGCGCCGCCGAAATAGTACCAGTTGTTGGTGGTGGTGGTGCCCGTGAAATCTTCGCTGAAGGTCGCGGTCTGCGCGCCACTGGGAGTGGCACCGAGCACGCCGAACAGGGCGAATAGTGTTGCCCAACGATGTATTGCGTTCTTCATATGGATGCTCATCACAGTTGATGGGAGGTCGTATAGACGACGTAGGTGCTCTCCACCTCCGCCACGGTAGTCGCATTGCCCCCATATCCGACCGCGTCGATCTGGTAGATCTCCCCGGGATAGCTCGGATCGGTCGATACGCCCATGTCGGAGATGTAAAACGCCGGTGTCGCGTTGTACGTCCCGTGGTACGTCGCGCTATCGACGCTCGCGGCGTTCACGGTCGGAGTAGCGCTGACCACCATGCTGGGCGGCGTGTAATTCGTCTGTCCGACCGCCCACGGAACGACGGTCACGTCGGCGACGGCGGGGGTCGGCACGCCCGTCAGTGCATTGGAACAAATCTGTATCTGGCCGATATTGGCATTGAGCGGTCCTGAGCACGGCACCGACACCGTGCCCGCACTGTTGGTCTCGAGCCAGTTTTCCGCAAAGCTCTGTGCGGATTCCGCCGCCTGCAGCGCACGCTGCTTCTCGCGCATGTTGCCCGCGATCTTCTCCTGAATGCCGAAACTGCGGAACATGCTGAGGGCGATGATGGTGACGACGATCAACAGCAACAGGCTGGAGACGAGCACCATGCCCCGTTGCGAGAGATTCCTGCCGGAGGAGTGAGTTTTCATTCCATGGGACCCGATTGAGCCATGACACTGATGACACGCTGGACGTAGATGTACTGCGGCTGCGTCAGATTGGAGGCGTACATCGGATTGTTGAACGTCAACTGGACCATGGCCGAGATGACGCTGCTCCACAGGTTAAGCGCGGTGACCTGCTGGGCATTCATGTAGGTGTCCACGCTATTGCCGGGGGTGCCGGCGTTCTGCTTCACGCCGTAGAGCACGCTGAGATTGGTCACGCCACTGACCAGGTTGTATTGAACTCCGTTCACGGTGCAGGTCAGCTGCCAGTTGCCCTGGGCGTCTTGCTGAACCTGAAAGATGTTGATGTAGAGCACGTTCGCGCCGCTCTGATTCGGCAGCCCGGTGCAGTTCAGGATGTTGTCGCCGCTCGCAGTCATGTAGCGCACGGCGATCGCATCGCCCGGCGCGCCGGCGGAATAGGTGCCGTCGAATGCCTGTCCGGCGATGAAAGGTGCAGCTCCAGCGGCGAACGGTGGTGCGGCGATGAGCGCCCCGGTCAAGGTGTTGTTGTACGGCTGGTATGGCTGCGGAAAATAGCCGGCCGATTGGATCACGTCCGCCATCATGGTCATCGCCATCCGCTCGCCGTCCTGCAGCTGCGCCATCTTGTTCTGATCGCCGAACACCGTGCGATTGGTCTGCACGATGGTGAGCAACGCGCCAAGCAGAAACACACCGATCAACAGAGCGATCATCAACTCGATGAGCGTGAAGCCCCGATCACCCCTCGACGCAGCCCGATGCCCGATGCGCATGGTTTAAGGCTCCACGTACAGAGTGTAGGTGGGAGTGAATGTGGACTGAGTTGTGTTGGCCACGCTCTGCGAGCTGATCGACACCGCCTTTTCGCTCCAGGTGATCTGAATGATGCAATTGACAGGTGTGGGGCTAACGACGGTCGGACAGGTGATCGTCGTCACCGGATTTGAATGGTTGAGCAGTCCGTTCAGCGCCGTCGCGTAGGTCTGCAGGTCGGAGGCGGCCATGGACTCCGCCGTGCACGGCTCGTTGCCGGATCCAGATTGGCAATACCCCAGCCCAGCGGCTGAGAAATATCCTTGTCCGATCGGCAAGCCTTCCGTGCCCAACGTACCACCGCTGACGGTCGGTCCGGTGATGGTGACCGGGATCGGGGCAAAGCCTCCCGCCCAGTAACTGCGATTGGCGTGCATGCTCGCCGCGAGGCCTCCCGCTTGCATCGCAACGAGCGACCTCACGCTCGCCGATCCTGTGCTCGCGTACGCGAGCGCCTGGATCTTGGCGATGCCGAGCAGCCCGACCGCCGTGACGAGAAGCGCCACCATCACCTCGAGCAGCGTGAATCCGCGCTCTCGGCCCCGGACAATTTGCGTGGAGTCCTGTGAGCTCACGTGCAAGTTACTCCGTTGCTGGTGGTGCCGGATTGCTCGGTGGTGACCTCGCCGCTCGGTGCAATGGAGGCGCAGCGCGTCCACGCGCTGTTGCCGGTCAAATCATGCAGGATGATGATCGTGCCGCTCGCCATACCGCCGGCGTAGCCGTCACGGTTGAAGGTAATGATGGAGATACCGTTCGAGACGAAGCTGTCGGTGCCCGAAAATGCGCTCTGAAGCCGCAGCAACGGAAGCATGGACAATCCCGGAGTGACAGTCGGGCTGTTGTTCGGATTCACGAACACGATCCAGCCGCTCTGCCAATCCGGCGAGTTGGAACAGGATTGCCCGTCCGACGAGGCGCAGACGCTCACGTACTGCCCTTCTTTGATCGCCTCCGAGCGCGCAAATTGCAGGTCGCCCAGCAAGCCGTTGACTTCGCCCGCGATGCGATTGGAGTTCGTAACGTACTGAAACGACGGGATGGCGATCGTCAACAAAATCGTCGCGACCGACATCGTGATGAGCAATTCGAGCAGGGTGAAGCCCGCTGCCCGTGCTGCGGGCTTCCGGTCGGCGGCCCGCAGCGGGCGCACCAGACTGCCTGTAATCGTGGTTTCCATGACACGAAATTAGGGGGCGAAGCTTGCGCGAAACTTGCAAGGCAGGCACCGGGTTCAGGGAATATCGAAATCATGAGCCCGTTCGCAAAGTGCCGTACAAAAATGCGATCCACTACACACGCAGTCTGTGATGCGGTCGACGACAGATAAACGCCCGGGGTTGGCAGTCGTCCGCGACAACTCACCTATACTCGAACCGCAGACGGAACTATCACTACCAGCAGGGAGGCGCGGCATGACTGGGAAGCTATCCACGGGTGTCATTTTGCTGATGCTTGCTCCGGCAATGAGCCAGGCACAGAGCGCGGTGCGCTTGTCGAGCGACGACGGGGTGCCTTCGGCCGCCGCCGCATTCTGATAGCGGGGCGCATTGCGCTAGAGTGCAAACGAACCCGTCGCGCTTCGCAGACGAATGTACTTGTCATCCCCTTATGGCCATTCTGGTGTATGTCCATACCGATATGGCCGGCATTATGACAAAAGGTTACGGATGGCTCATCGCCTGCTTGGCGATCTACCCGTTGCTTGGCGGATGCGGCAAATCGAGTTCTGGTACCCAGGCAACGAAGCCGCCGGTTTCCGCAACCGCGCCGCAGATAACGACGCAACCCGCCAATGAAACCGTGAGTGTGGGACAGGCCGCCAGCTTCAAGGTGATCGCCTCGGGCACCGCTCCATTGCAGTATGAATGGCGCAAGAATGGCAGCGCCATCGCCGGGGCTGCCTCATCGACTTACATCACCGCTGCCACAGTGAGCGGGGACAATGGATCGACTTTTACCGTGGTCATCACCAATGCGGCGGGCAGCGTGACGAGCAACGCCGCGATGCTCACCGTGACCGCGGCTGCCGCGGGAACCGATGTGCTCACCTACAAGTACGATGTCATGCGCACCGGGCAAAATCTCACGGAATCGACCCTGACACCTTCCAACGTGACTGCTGCAACCTTTGGAAAGCTCTCGAACCTCATGGTGGACGGACTGGTCGACGCACAACCGCTCTACCTGTCGCAGCTCCCAGTTGCGGCTGTTGCGCACAACGTCGTCTTCGTCGCCACCGAGCACGATTCGGTCTACGCATTCGACGCGGATACGGGCACGATCCTGTGGAAGGTCTCGCTGCTCGGCGCGGGTGAAACCACCAGCGACGATCGTGGCTGCTCGCAGGTGACACCGGAGATCGGCATCACCGCGACACCGGTCATCGATCGGAATGCAGGGGCTCATGGCGCCCTCTTTGTCGTCGCGATGACGAAGGATGCCTCATCCAACTATCACCAGCGACTGCACGCGTTGGACATTACCACGGGGCAGGAAGTGACGGGCAGTCCAACCGAGATTGCGGCAACCTTCGGTGCGACGACATTTGTCGCGGGACGATACAAGGAACGCGCGGCGCTCCTGTTGACTAACGGCACGATCTACACGACCTGGGCGTCACATTGCGACGACGGCCCTTACGGCGGATGGATCATCGCCCTCAGCGAGTCCAAGCTTGCGATCACGGGTGTCCTGAACGTCGCGATGGATGCAAGCGGCAGCGGTTTTGCCAGTCAAGGTCCCTCGATTTGGATGAGCGGGGGCGGCCCTGCCGCTGATTCGGAAGGCAACGTATACATCCTGACCGCAAACGGACGATTCGACACGACGCTCGACCCCACCGGGTTTCCGAGCGGCGGAGACTACGGCAACTCGTTCGTAAAGATCTCCTCAACGAGCGGCACGCTTGCGGTGGCCGACTACTTCACGATGTCGGGCGAAATTGCCGAATCGAGCAACGATGTTGATCTCGGCTCGGGCGGTGTGATGCTGCTGCCTGACATGAACGATACCACCGGCAGCGTGAGGCAATTGGCCGTCGGGGCAGGAAAAGACGGCAACATTTACGTCGTCGATCGAAACAACCTGGGTAAATTCACGTCGGTGGGAAACAACATCTGGCAACAGCTCACCGGAGTCCTGGGTGGCGGAGTTTGGGCGACGCCCGCCTACTTCAACACCAGTATATTCTATGGCCCGCAGGGCGGCCCGTTGATGGCGTTTTCAGTGACCAACGCGCTGCTGTCGAACTCACCCACTTCGCAGAGTTCCACGCACTTCACTTATCCCGGAACCTTCCCCGTGGTGTCGGCGAATGGCACAGCAAACGCGATCGTCTGGGCATACGAGAACACCTCGCCCGCGGTGCTCCACGCCTATTCGGCGGCGAATATCGCCACAGAGTTGTACAACAGCAACGAGGCGTCCAAGCAGCGCGACCAGTTCGGCGCCGGCAACAAATACATCGTCCCGGTCATCGCCGACGGGAAGGTTTTCGTCGCGACCACCAACAGCGTCGCGGTGTTTGGACTTCTGCAGTGACGAGGCGGCGCAGCCTGCCGTCAGCCCTTTGGGCCGCCTCGCTCGCCACCGAGATCGACCGCCCTTGCGCCTCAACTTTCGGACGCCGTCGCCAACTGGTCATCATGCCCCGATGAAATCAGCGCCGGGCGCCCCACGATCAAGGGATCAACCGGCCTGAGGTTATAGAGGTCCCGATTCACATAGGGGACCCTGTGCAACACAAAACGCATTGCATTCAGGCGCGCGCGCTTTTTGCAATCGGACTTGATCACCGTCCACGGGGCATCTGATGTGTCACAGTGCAAGAACATCGCCTCCTTGGCGCGGGTGTACTCGTCCCATTTGTCGAGCGAGGCGCGATCCACGACACTCAGCTTCCATTGTTTGAGCGGATGGAGCTTGCGCTCCTTGAATCGGCGCCGCTGTTCGCCGCGGCTCACCGAAAACCAGAACTTGAAAAGATGAATGCCGCCCCGCACGGGCTGACGCTCAAACTCGGGCACATCGCGCAGGAACTGCTCATATTCGCCGTCAGCGCAAAATCCCATGACGCGCTCGACGCCGGCACGGTTGTACCAGCTGCGGTCGAACAACACGATCTCCCCGGTGGTGGGTAGATGTCGTGCGTAGCGGTGGAAATACCATTGTCCGCGCTCGACCTCGCTGGGCTTGTCGAGCGCCACCACTCGCGCGCCGCGAGGGTTGAGGTGTTCCATGAAGCGTTTGATCGCACCGCCCTTGCCGGCCGCATCGCGCCCCTCGAACAGAATGATGACCCGCTGGCCCGTCTCCTTGACCCAGGCCTGCAGTTTCAACAGCTCGACTTGCAGGTGGTATTTCTGGCGCTCGTAGCTTTTCCGTGATAGCCGATATTTCTAAGGATATTTACCCTCGCGCCAGTCCTTCGCAAGTTCTGTGTCGGGGTCGGCACCTGGCGTTGGGACAGCCGGATGCTCAATCGCCCGCAGCGTGCGTTTGAGGTCCGCGATTTCGTCCGCCGACGCGCCGGCGAGCAGTGTCTTGAGATTTTGGGCCGCTGAGGCGCCATCGCCGCCATCGCTGCGCAGGACGTCGAACAATGCGGCCGCGCGCACGACATCGGCTTTCTCACGGGCGGTCGCCACCACCTCTGCCTCGTTTTGCACGACCCGTCTGTCGAGGCCACGGGGGTCTCCATCGCCGGATCCTTGCTGATGTCTGCCATGTCGCGCCTCTGCGGCCGCCGGGTTCGCGGTGCGCCCGGCGATAGTGATCGGTTCGGGTGGTGCGCCGCCGGGGATACGAGTCATGCGTTGCCTCTGTGCTTGTTTGCCGATCAATCCTACGCCCGCCCGATGCGGGGCGACCAACGTGGTTTCCGCAGATCTGCAAGTAGTTGGCGCGGGGACGGGATTTGATGCCTGGCTGGTGGTCCGCAGGCGCTAGTAGTACAGTCTCGTGAGGGTTCGGAAGGCAGGATCGGATGTTGAGCGGAATACCGTCATGAATAGACTCAGCAAGTGGGAAATCTTCTACAGCTTCCTGATCATCGTACCGATGGCCGCTTTCATGACGGTCGGCGATTACGTGCTGCGAAAGCGCGCTACCAACGGCTGAGCATCGCTCTGATTTGGCGCCCGAGATCGGTCGTTATCCGCAGGCCGAGGCCCACTTTCGCGCGGTCATCGACCGCCGGGCGCATCGACTCGGTGCCGACAATGCGATGACATTGTATTTGAACGTCGGGCTGGCGAACGCGTTGAGCTATGAGAAGCGCTACCCCGAGGCAATCGCTCTCCAAATACGGCGAAACCTCCGAAGCCGTCACCACGCTGGACAACGCCGCCAGCGCCCTCAACCGCTCCGGCCGATTGCCCGACGCCGAAGCAGCATACCGGCGAGCATTGACCGCGGCGCGGTCGTTATTCCCCGAGGATGGCCCGGTGACGCAGCTGATTCGCTATCACCTGGCCTCCTGCTTACTCGACCAGCATCGGCCGGGAGAGTCTGCGGTCCTCACCGCGGGGTTGTCCGCGGCGACGCTCAGCCTTGCCGAGCAGAATCCGGGGTGGCCGGACCTTTTGTCCCAGCAGGCGAAGCAAATCGATTCTGAGCGCTAGCCGATAGCACGTCAGGACTTCCACTTATATTTGATGGGGTAGGAATCGTGGAAAATCCGCCCGACGGCCGTACACAACATCAACGTGCGCAGGTTCCGCAATAACAGCGCCGAAGAAGATGCGCAATGGCCGTTCAAGGCTCCGCCACCAGCGCCCGCTCGCTCACCTGAGGTACCACTCATGGCAAGAGATCCGAAGTTCGACCTGCTCTTTTCGCCGATCAAAATCGGCTCGAAGACGATGCGCAACCGGTTCTATCAAACGCCCCATTGCAATGGCGCCGGCACCAACTCCCCGGGCATGAACATGGCCCATCGTGGGATCAAGGCTGAGGGGGGCTGGGGTGCCGTGAACACGGAGCAATGCTCCATTCACCCGGAATGCGATGACACCTTGCGAATCACGGCACGCATCTGGGACCAAGGGGACATGCGCAATCTCAAGGCGATGGTCGACCACGTTCACAGCCACGGCTCGCTCGCCGGCTGCGAGCTGTTCTATGGCGGCCCGCATGCGCCGGGACTCGAGTCGCGCACCATCTCGCGAGGGCCCAGCCAATACAATTCCGAATTCTCGACCGTCCCGGGTTGCCCTGGATTTACCTACAATCACGCGGCAGACATAGACGAGCTGCATCGTCTGCAGCAGCAGTACGTCGACGCCGCATTGCGGGCACGAGACGCCGGCTTTGATCTCGTCAACGTTTACGGCGCCCACGCCTATGGCCCTATGCAGTGGTTGAACCCGTATTACAACCGGCGTTCCGACGAATACGGAGGCAGCTTCGCAAACCGGGCGCGCTTCTGGATCGAAACGCTGGAGAAAATCCGCCGCGCAACCGGCGACGACATCGGTCTCGTGACGCGCTGCGCAGTGGACACCTTGTATGGACCCGCCGGCGTCGAGTTGGCCGAGGACGGGTTGAAGTTCATCGAACTGGCATCGCCCTACCTCGACCTCTGGGACGTTAATATTGGCGACATCGCCGAATGGGGCGAGGACGCCGGTCCGTCGCGCTTCTACCAGATCGGACATGAAAACGACTGGATCAAACACATCAAGCAGGCGACCAAAAAGCCGGTGGTCGGCGTCGGTCGATACTACGATCCGGAAAAGATGCTGCAAGTAGTCCGGTCTGGCATCGTCGACATCATCGGCGCCGCACGCCCGTCGATCGCGGACCCATGGCTGCCGCGCAAGATCGACGAGGGACGCGTCGAGGACATTCGAACCTGTATCGGTTGCAATGTATGCATTTCGCGCTGGGAAATGGGTGGTGTGCCATTCATCTGCACGCAGAACGCAACTGCCGGGGAGGAATATCGCCGCGGCTGGCACCCCGAGAAGTTCGAGAAAGCGAAATCTTCCAATGATGTACTGATCGTCGGCGCGGGTCCGGCCGGCTCGGAATGCGCCCGAGTACTGATGGAGCGCGGCTACACGGTTCATTTGCGGGACAGCCGGGACAAACTCGGCGGGTACGTCAATGACGTCGCGACACTCCCTGGTCTGGGCGAGTGGAGCTTTCACCGTGACTACCGGCAGACACAGATCGAGAAGTTGCTGAAGAAGAACAAATCCTCCCAGCTCGCCCTCGGCGTGAAACCGCTGACCGCCGATGAAGTTCTGAACTACGGTGCGGCGCGCGTCGTCATCGCCACCGGCGCTCACTGGAGCACCGACGGCGTCAACTATATGACCCACGCGCCAATTCCCGGTGCGGATGCCACCCTTGCGCACATTCTCACGCCGGAGCAGGTGTTCGCTGGGAAAAAGCCCGTTGGCAAGCGCGTGCTGATCGTCAACTACGACGGCTACTTCATGGCGCCCAGCCTGGCCGAAAAATTCGCTCGCGCCGGCCACGACGTCACTGTTTCCTCGGCGGGTCCGCTCGGCGCCTACATGGACTTCACGCTCGAAGGCGCGAACATGCATCGGCTGCTGCATGGATTAGGCGTCAACGTCATGAGCGAGACAGGCTGCTCCAGGATCGAGGCGGGTCGTGCCCAACTGTTCAACATCTGGGGAGACGGCCACAAACGCGAGTTCAAAGGTAATGGGCAGCTCCCGAGAAAGGAAAACCAGTCGCACGAGTGGCTCGAGTGCGACACGGTCATCCTGGTGACATCGCGCTCGTCCCGCGATGGGCTGTATCGCGAACTGAAGGCCCGCAAATCCCAATGGGGCGAAAACGGCATTTCGAATGTCTTCGTGATTGGCGATGCCGAGGCGCCACGGATCATTGCTGATGCGACCTTCGACGGCCATCGTCTGGCACGCGAGATCGAGGATCCCGATCCGCAGCATCAGACGCCCTACAAACGTGAACAGAAGGTGTGGGGTGTTGCTTATAATCCCGGAGAGGATCCGGGACTGGTCTGGAGGGTCTAGACGAGAGGCAATTCGGGCATGGCGCGCGACCGTCCCCGAGGAGGACCGTTTCTGGAAGGCGGACGAGAATCGGGAGTTCCGTGGCTAAATCTTTCAAGCAACGGGCGCCGCCCACGCCAATGTGCCAGGGCATGTATCAAGCGCCGGTCAACCGGAAATGGTGCGTCGAAATCGCAGCCTCCGGGTTTCGGCCGGGCGACGAAGTGTTCCTCGGTGCGTGGCCCGATGAACTCATGCGCCTGCGCCTCTACACCGCGGCCGCTCGTGATGCCGCCATATCCCAGCGCATGGATCTGCGTGGCAATGCCCGCACGCCGTATCTTACGGATCTGCAGTGTTTGGCGGATTGCACGGCCACCACGCTCGGCACCAACCGGTTGTTGAAGATCCCGGCGGCGGTGCGTCCTGCGTTCGGTTCAAAGCCCCCGTTTGATCTCGTGCTCTGTGGGCTTGGCCAATATGTGGAGCTGATGGAGACCCACGCTTACGAGGCGGAGCGCGGGCGCGCCGCCGCGCAATTCGCGCGGCCCGCGTCCTCGAGGTGCTAGAGACTGTTCGAACTGCTGTCGTGAACACCGCGGATGAACGACAGCACCTGGGGTGTTATCCGATCCGGCATCTCCGCATGGGGATAGTGCCCCGCCCCCTCGACAATCAGGCTCCCGGCACCCAGTTGCTCGGCGAGCCAGCGAGCTTCGGCTGCGGAATCGGTAAAGTCCGGATCGCGGGTACCCATCACGACGAAGGCGGGTACCCGACTCTGTGGCACGATCGCTGCGGTATCCGCCTTGGACAGCCTGATCATCGAGTAAAGCGCGGCCATGCGTCCCGGTTCGCGCAGGTTTCGTGAGAGCGCCGCTTTGACCTGGGCCTGGTCCGAGGGCTTCGAGCTCGGGAAGAGACTGTCCCAGTAGGTGGTCCAGAACCACACCCGCCACGGCCCGGCAAAGCCAATTTTCAAAGCAAGCCGCGCAAGCCAGGACGGTTTAAGGTCGCGGACGATCGGGCCCAGCAGCACCACGCCGCTCACGCGCCCCGGCGCGTCATGTGCCGCCCACAAAGCGGACCCTGCCGCAAAAGAATTGCCGAGGATGAATGCCGAACTTGCGTTGAGATGGTCCAGCAGCGCCAACGCATCGCGACCCACGGCATGCGCCGAGTAGTCATTCCACTGCGCCGAGCTCTCGCCAAAGCCGCGCACATCCATCGTAATGACCCGGTAGCCTGCGCGCTGTAGCGCCGGACGCAACAGCCGATACTCCGATCGCAGATCACCCATCCCCGGAATCGCGACGATCAGCGGACCCTCGCCACCGGTGTCCTCATACGCAATGCGGCCGCCATCGACCGCCACGAAGCGAGTCTGCGGAGCAGTTGCGATTGCGGACTGGGCGGCAGAGGCTGGAACGCTGACGGAGCCTAGAGCGGTACCGATCAGCGCAGCGGACACGAGTTTCGCGGCCATGTGATTCTCCGGGTATGGGCGACTGGTTGCATCCTAGGTCCATTCGATATAAACACCAATTGCCTAATGGCGTACACTGACAATACAATAATGCATGGCCCAGAAACTACCAGATTGGCACTTGTTCCGGGCGTTCCTTGCCGTCGTGCGCGAGGGCAGCTTATCGAGCGCGGCGCGCGTGCTCGGAACGACGCAGCCCACCATGGGCCGTCAAGTGGCCGCGCTCGAGGCGTCACTCGGCGTCAAACTTTTCACCCGCTCTGTTGATGGCCTGTCGCCGACAGAAGCCGGCATGCGATTGATCCCGTCAGCCGAGACGATGGCCTCCGCCGTGGAGGCCGCGCAACGGTCGGCCTCCGGCGAGATCGAGGAGGAACGGGGAACCGTTCGTGTAACCGCGAGCGAAGTCATTGGAGGCGAAGTTCTACCGTCGATCCTCGCGGAGTTTCATTCTCTGAACCCTCGAATCTCGGTGGAGCTCGCATTATCGAACCGCAACGAAGATTTGTTGCGCGGCGACGCGGACATCGCCGTCCGGATGGTCAGACCCACGCAGGGCGCACTCGTGGCCAAACGCATCGGCCGAATCGATGTTGGACTCTACGGCCACCGGCATTACTTGAAGGGGCGCGCGATGCCGCGACAACTGGAGGATCTGCGCGAGCATGCCTTGATTGGGTATGATCGTGACCAAGCATACGCGCGGCTGCTCGAGCGAATAGGTGTGCCGTTCACCCGGGATATGTTCGCCTTCCGCTCGGATAGCGATCTCGCCCAACTCGCTGCTCTACGCGCGGGATTCGGAATCGGTGCAAGTCAGTTGGGAATCGCAAGGCGAGACAAGAATCTCGTTCCTGTGCTCCACTCCGCGCTCATCATTCCGATGGAGGTCTGGCTTGTCATGCACCGCGACTTGCGGAGCAGTCGACGAATCAGAGTCCTGTTTGATCACCTGGCGCCGCGATTGTCGGCCTACGCGCAACGGAGCTGCGTTTACGCCGAGGGTGCTGCTGGAGGCTGAAGGCGTAACGGGCGCGCGCTACCGATCCAAGCAAGTCAGCCACGCATCTTCGTTCACGACTCTGAGTGCATTGAGCGTGCGTGGATACCCAGTTTTCGCCCAGCGATTCAGTCGGAACCTAGGCAGCAAGGCGGAGCCGGTCGCGCCAGCCGGGAAACAGGTTGTCGGCATCCTTCGGGAATGACTCGAAGGCGCGCGCGAACTCGTGGTGCCCCTTGGCCCATTCAATCGGATCGGCACCGGCCTTCCAGCACTCGTAGGACTGGCGCAGCGAAACGGCTCCAGCCGCCGGACTGTCGATGTGCCCGTATGCACCGCCGCCTGCGGTATTGATCACGTTGCCATGGCCGAGGTTCTCAAAGAACCCGGGCAGGCGCAGCGCGTTCATGCCACCGGAGATGATCGGCGTGGTCGGCTTGATCCCATACCACTTCTGGTAATACACGGGGCCCTGGCACTCGTCGCGCTCGATCATGTAGGCGATGATGCGGTCATCACCCTCGCCCTCCATCTTGCCGTAGCCCATGGTGCCGACATGGATGCCCGATGCCCCCTGCAGACGACTCATTTTCGCCAACACGAACGCGGTGTAGCCGCGCCGGGCAGAAGGTGAGGTCACGGCGCCATGTCCGGCGCGGTGATAGTGCAGATACTGGTCCGGATATTGCCGGCGCGCCGTAGTGATCATCCCGGGGCCGCCCACGTAGCCGTCCACCAGGAAGGCGAGCTTGTCGGCATCTGGACCAAACACCTCCAGCGCAAAATCGGCTCTGGCACACATCTCGTAGTGGTCATCGGCAGTGATGTTCATCGAGAACAGCTTGGCCTGACCGGTTTCGTCTTGGGCACGCTTCATCGCGTCATAGACGAGCGGGATCGTCTTCTTGATCGGTGCGAACACCTGGTTGCCCTGCGGCTCGTCGTTCTTGATGAAGTCGCCGCCGAGCCAGAACTGGTAGGCGGCATGCGCAAAGGGCTCCGGGCGCAGGCCCAGCTTCGGCTTGATGATCGTGCCGGAAATGTAACCGCCATCCACAACCGGGCGACCGAGAATCCGCCACAGGTCGGCGATGCCCTTCGACGGTCCGTCAAACATCTGGATCACGCGCTCGGGCACGTAGAAATCAATCATCTTGGCATTTTCAATATCACCCATGCCCTGGTTATTGCCGATGGTGAGCGTCAGGAACGAGACCAGCATGAAGCGACCGTCGGTCACATTGCGGTCGAACAGTTCCAGCGGATAGGCAATCCGCAGGTCCTGGGTGGCCTCGTCTATCAGGTAAACCAGAGCGTCGACGCCCTTGGTGAAATCGTCCGTCGTCGATACCTCGACGTTAGTGCCCGTGGATGACTCGGCGGCAAAGTGGGCCGCGGCCTCCAGGTAACCCACGCCGGCTTTCGGCTGCATCTTGTAGGCGACCAGAATATGTCGGCCACCGGCAATCAGATCCTGTTCCTTGAGACTGAGGTCGGCGTAGCGGTGCGATTGATCCATTTGTTGGCTCCCAGTTTTTTGTCAGTGATGGCCGCGTAGCGGGTACGCTGTGGTCGATGGACCCTGCGCGCCAAGAACCATCAATGGTGATCGGTAGCAGTCGGTGCAGCTGTTCCTGTTGCCCAGTGTTACCCGGGAAAATCGCCGTGAACTAGAGCTAGATAATAGCGCTATCTATAAAATTTCCGTTGAGGGGAAATACGTACTCATCGTCGGCCGCAACATATTCATTTGCAGCAGTACTGGCGGCCAACAATGCACCTTTCGCCCTTAGATCACCCGGCTCGCTGGCCCCAAGGACCGCGCGGGCGAGCCTATCTCATTGTTCGCGGTGACAAAATCTCCGCTGGCGCGATCCGCCAATGTAAGCGATCGGATAAGTGCGGGCTTCCGTTGGATCTATTTATGTGCTTGTGAGGGGGTAGAGGGCGGATGGACTTGTTGTCGATCGATTTGCAAGTCCGAAAACGGCCGGTGTTACATCAACGTTTGTTGTAGGTTCCGCGATGCGCAGTCCGAGCATTCACGATAGAAAAGCGGGGAGATCTAGTGGCTACAAACGACGACGTTCTTGGAAATTGCGACCGTAGATCGATCTTTAAGCAGCCGCTGGACGTGGCGGCGGCGCAAGCAATGTCCTACCTTTCAAACTTGGATGAAGGGCCGGTAGGCGCGACGGCAGACGCCGCGGTACTGCGAACTCGAATTGCTAAGCCGCTTCCGCGGTACGGACTTCCAGCGGAGCGAGTTATCAGCGAACTGGCGGCTGCCGTCGATGGCGGCTTGCACGGTGTTGCGAGCGGACGCTTCTTCGCCTGGGTGATTGGCGGCTCTCTGCCGGCCGCGCTGGGGGCCGATTGGCTGACGTCCGCATGGGATCAAAATGCGCACAACTACGGCACGAGCCCGGCAGCGGCCATCACGGAGGAAGTTGTTGGGGGTTGGTTGAAGGAGATATTCGGCCTTCCGCGACAAAGCTCTTTTGCACTGGTGACTGGCTGTCAGATGGCTCATTTCACCTGCCTAGCGTCGGCGCGGCATGAGCTGCTGACGAAGCGCGCATGGAATGTCGAAGCGCATGGAATGTCCGGTGCACCGGCCATCCGGGTCCTGTCCAGCGACCAAGCGCATGGTTCAATCGATCGCGCCATGAGCATGCTCGGTATAGGTACATCCAATATTATCAAGTTATCCTCTGACTCCAACGGCCGACTGGAGCCTGCCGCGCTCGAATCGGCACTTGCCGCCGAGCCCAACGCGCCGACGGTTGTAGTCCTGCAGGCAGGCGATCTGAATATTGGGGCATTCGACCAATTTGAGATTCTCATTCCCATTGCGAAGCGACACGGAGCATGGGTTCATATCGATGGAGCGTTCGGGCTATGGGTTGCGGTCAGTTCGTCTTACCGGCACTTGCTCGCCGGTGTCGACGCGGCGGACTCTTGGGCGACTGATGGACATAAGTGGCTTAACGTTCCTTATGACTGCGGCTATGCTTTCGTTGCGGATCCAAAAGCGCATGGCGGTTCGATGTCGCATCGGGCGTCATACATTTCTTATTCCTCGGATGCGCGTGACCAGGCTGACTGGAATCCCGAATGGTCGCGTCGGGCCAGGGGATTCCCGACCTATGCAGCGATCAGGCAACTTGGTGTTGATGGAATATCAGACATGATCGAGCGCTGCTGCACGCAGGCGCGGTCTCTGGTGACGGAAATTGGCTGTCTCCCCGGAGCAGAGTTGGTCTGGAAACCACAGATCAATCAAGGATTGGTCCGATTCTTGGATCTGAATGCGGGGGCTTCTCAACAGGACCACGATCGTAGAACCGACGAGATGATCGCAAAGATCAACGCTGCTGGTGAAGCGTTCTTTAGTGGCACTACTTGGCGGGGCCGGCGCGCTATGCGAGTGAGCGTATGCAATTGGCAAACAACGACTTCGGACGTCACGCGCACGGTGACGAACGTTGCACAGCTGCTGCATTGCTCGCCTAAGCGGGCGTAGTGTTCCAGGGTAGGAGGGATTCGAAGTGATCGGCGCTAGCGGTCCTGGGAAGTTCGGCAAAGAGGTGCGAGAGATCCGCGTGCGGTTCGATTCGAGTCACGTGCGATTCGGGGCGTTGACGTTAGGCGGCGAGCTCTGCGTCAGTCTGAGCAGCACCCGCATCGACCGTGGCCTTCGCGTTCCACGGCAGCAAGGCATCCAGCTGTTCGGCCGTCTTGGTCTTCGGAAACTCCTCAGGTAAGCACCAAAGCCTGGTATGGCGCGCTAAAGCGCTAAAGCGGGCGGGAATAAAGAATTCCGCTGGCATGACTTGCGACATACGTGTGCGAGCTGGCACGTCCAGGGCGGCACGCCTCTCTTCGCTCTTGCGTCGAATTGAGACAGCCCAACACTACTGCCCTTCCCTGCCACCCCTATGAATCTCAGGGGCTGAGCGCATCAATTTGACGCCGACAGGCCACGTTACTTGTGCAGGGCTGGCTTGGAACTTCCCTTCTTAGCGTGGGCTTGGGCATAGGCGTCTTTGACAGTTTTGTAGCACACGCAGGCAGCTTCTATGAGGCCTGCATGGTCGAGAATGGTGACCGTGCCGCGGCGGTAGACGATGAGCTTGCGTTCCCGCAGGCGGCACATTGCCGAGCTTACGCCGACCCGCCGCACGCCTAGCATGAGCGCAAGAAATTCTTGCGTAATGCGAAACTCATTGGAGTTAACGCGGTCGCGGGTCATCAACATCCAGCGGGCCATGCGCTGTGTCACCACGTGGAAGCGGTTGCACGCCGCCGTCTGCGCGATCTGGATCATCAGCAAGTGGGTGAAGAGGAACACCTCTCTC
>Ga0187887_10000274_pt1 | contig 52960 bp, 36 predicted proteins | sample June2016WEW_7_10_FD_132977 | JGI IMG/M metagenome (GOLD analysis project Ga0187887, IMG submission 132977) | Peatland microbial communities from SPRUCE experiment site at the Marcell Experimental Forest, Minnesota, USA - June2016WEW_7_10 | ecosystem: Environmental > Terrestrial > Soil >... | reverse complement strand
CGGTCGCGGCGGAGTATGTCTTGCCGGCTGGTACCGCGGCGGTGGGTGTCCTGGCGGCGGCGGGCGCGGGTGCGGGACCCCGGGCGGCGGCGGGCGCGGGTGCGGGACCCCGGGCGGCGGCGGGCGCGGCCGCGGGACTCCGGGCGGCGGCGGGCGCGGGTGCGGGACCCCGGGCGGCGGCCGGGGCCGCGGCGGATGCTCTCGCGCCGGATGACTTGGCGCTGCCCGCCGTGGGGGCCGGTACCCTGACGCTCGCGGGCGCTTCGGCGGCGAGCGCCCTGACTCTGGCCGTCGCCGAGAGGGCGGATGGCTTGGCGGCGGGCGCGGGGGCGGCGCCTTTGCCGGCGGGCGGCGCGGCGCTCGGTTCAATGTCCGGACGCATTCCGGCGAAGTCCGCGAGCGCGCGTTGCAACTTGGGAGTCAGGAGCTTCGTGAGCGCGCGCGCATCGGAGTTGATCGCGCGGGTATCCATGATCACCATGATCGCGCCAACCAGCGCTCGACGTGCGTTCACGGCGCGCAGCAGCACGGCGGAACGGGCGTCGCCCAGATCGTAGGCGAGCACCGGCGAGGAGTTGCCGCGGGCAAAGGAATCCAGCGCCTCGCGAACCGCATTATGTTCGTCCGGGCCCATGGAGCTCTCGCTCAGCCAGAGCACGTCGGCGTTTTGATCGTGCAAAGAAACGGCGTGCGCACGCGCCGGCTCGACCGCCGCGCGCACCTTCTGGCAAACGGCATCGAAATCGACGAGCGGACTTTCCGTTGCGCTAAAGGGTTTGCCCTGCTCCATAATTCCGGTGGCCGGTGAGATTGAGTCACATATCTACAGGAGCGACCGTCCGGGTGATGTGATGGTTTTCGCCAAACGACCGCAGAACGTCTCGGGGATGCGACGGGTCGAGAAATCGCCAAATGGGCGGCTCGTATGACATATCATCGGCCGACGCTCATGCTGCAGAATTCGATCCAAACACGTTGAGAACCATGTCGCCGATCGCTGAAAACCGCCAATATCGGTATTACGATTTTGTGATGGCCGCCTATGTGTGCGTCCTGCTGTGCTCCAATTTGATCGGTCCGGCGAAGGAAACCTCCATCCACCTGCCCGTCGTCGGCACGGTGACCTTTCTGGCCGGCGTCCTGTTCTTCCCGATTTCCTATATTTTCGGCGACATCCTCACGGAAGTTTACGGTTACGCCCGCGACAGACGCGTGGCGTGGGCGGGGTTCGGCGCGCTGGCATTCGCCACGCTCATGGCGGCCGCGGTCGTGCACCTTCCCCCCTCGGAGAGCTCGCGCGCTACCCAGCCGGCGGTCGAGGCAATATTCGGCAACACGCCGCGCATCGTGCTCGCCTCGATCATCGCCTTTCTCTGCGGTACCTTCGTCAACAGCTACGTTCTCGCGAAAATGAAGATCTGGACTCGAGGCCGCTGGCTGTGGACCCGGATCGTGGGATCGACGCTTTGCGGGGAGCTGGTCGACTCGATGATCTTCTACTTCGTCGCGTTCTACGGCCGAATGCCCGATGACCATCTGGTCGCGATCATGTTGACGCAGTATGTCCTGAAAAGCGGCTGGGAAATTTGCGCCGCACCGCTCACTTATCGGGTGGTCGCATTCCTGAAGCGCGCCGAACAGGAGGATTACTACGACATCGGGACCAACTTCACGCCCTTCTCGTTGAAAGCCTGAGGCCTGCCCGCGGCCGGCATCCCGAGAGTCCAGTCTCTCAATTGGCCGGCGCTTCGCCACAATTTGCCACCGTGCCCCAAGCGCGCCGCCCGAATCGCCGCGCGAAATAGCTCCTAACGGGCGGCGGTCGCCGTCCGGCTTGGCGAACCTGGCACTCGAGGAGCTCTATATGAAAGCGGCATATTCGAAGATCGTCTGGACGATCGGATTGATGGGACTCAGCGCGGCGGCATTGGCGGATGCACCCAAGACGAAACCTCCGCCGCAGGAGCCGGTGGGGTTCATCACCGGCGCGGTCATCGGCGGATTCGCGGCAGGTCCGATCGGCGCGGTCGTCGGCGCCGGCATCGGAACTTGGCTCGGCAATCGGGTGCACCGGGCCGGCGAGGCCGGAAAGGCTGAGGCCCAAGTGGCCGCCCTGAAGACCGACAGGTCGCAGCTACAGGCCACGACGGCGGAGCTCGAGGCCAAGACGGCGGAGCTGGAGACGGCGAGGAGCGACTTGGAAGAGACCAATCGGGCGCTGACGGCCCGCCTCGACCAACTCGCGCACAGCGTCGAGACGGCTCAGGAGGGCAAGGATGCCGACGCGCGCGAGGAAGCAGCGAAAGTGCTCGACGGGTTGCAGGGCGACATCCTGTTCCGCACCGGCAGCGCGGATATTCCGGAGGAGACCTCGCATGAAATCGAGACGCTGGCCGGCGTGCTCGCCAAGTCACCGGCTCTCACGGTGCGGCTCGATGGATATGCGGATCCACGGGGAACGGTGGAGGGCAACCTGAAGCTGTCCGAGGCACGCGCCAATGCAGTACGCGATCTCTTTCTGGCGGCGGGCGTGCGCGAGGACGCGCTCGAAGTCAACGCCTACGGCCAGAGCCAGAGCACCGCTCAGGATAGCGACGGCTATGCGCTGGAGCGGCGTGTCCGGCTGACGCTCGAAGCGGCCGGGCCGGCGCCGGTGGCGCAGACCGGCGGCCCGCAGGACGCCCCGCCGAAGACGGAAACGTCCCCGAGCGTGATCCCGCCGGCCGCGGGGATCCCGCCGACCGCGGCGGCGCAGAGAACCGATGAGAAGTGAAGTGAGTGGGGCGGCTCGGCGCGCAAAGGCGCCGAGCCGCCCTTGTTTCCTTCGGCATCTCGCGCCTACGATAGGGCATGGCCGACCATCCCAAAATCTTGATGTTGGACCGGTATCAAACCGGCGAATCGGCGAATCCCTCACCCGAGAAAATCCTGGCCGGAATCCCGCGCACCCGTGTATCCAATCAATTCACCGACAGCACGCAGCAGTTCTTCTGCGGTCTTTGGACCAGCACCGCGGGCAAGTGGCGGGTTCGGTATACCGAGTACGAGTTCTGCGTGCTGATCGAGGGCCGTGTGCGCCTGGAGTCGATCCACGGCGAGAAAAACGAGATGCGCGCCGGCGATGCCTTCGTCGTGCCTGCCGGCTATGAGGGCATCTGGGAAGTCGCCGAACCCTGCAAGAAGTGGTACGCCATCTTCGAGGCCAGGTCCTAAGCGGTAACCCCTCAACCTGGGCGAACCCGCGGCGGGGGTCATGCCGCGGCGGGGGTCATGCCGCGGCGGGGGTCATGCCGCGGCGGATCAGCCCCGGGGGCAAGCCCCGCCGGGGCAAACGCCGGCGGGGCTCACGCCGTCTCGCGAATGGCCCCGGCCAAGGTCTCGACGATCTGGCTGATTTGCTTGGACTCGATGATCAGCGGCGGCGACAGCGCCACCGTATCCCCGGTGACCCGAATCAACACGCCCTTTTCGAAGCACTTCAAGAACACCTCAAAGGCGCGTGCCCCGGGCTTGCCGGCGCGCGACTCCAAGTCCACCGCCCCGATCAGGCCGTAGTTGCGAATATCGATCACATTCGGCGCGCCGCGAATCGAATGCAGCGTCTCCTGCCATTCGTGGCTGAGCGTTGCGGCCCGGGTGAGCAGCCCTTCGCGCTCGTAGATATCGAGCGTCGCGAGCGCTGCCGCGCAGGCGACCGGATGCGCGGAATAGGTGTAGCCGTGGAACAGCTCGATCGCATTCTCGGGCCCTTGCATGAATGCATCGTAGATCTTGCGTTGCGCGAACACGGCGCCCATCGGAATCGCCCCGTTGGTAATACCCTTGGCCGTGGACATGAGGTCCGGCGTGACGTCGAAGTCGAGCGCAGCGAAGGGCTTGCCGATGCGGCCGAAGCCCGTGATGACCTCATCGAAAATCAATAAAATATCGTGTTTGTCGCAGATCTCGCGCAAGCGCTTCAAGTAGCCGACGGGCGGCAGGATCACGCCGGCGGATCCGCCGATGGGCTCGACGATGACGGCGGCGATGGTCGATGCGTCGTGCAGCGCGATGAGGCGTTCCAGGTCGTTGGCGAGATGCATGCCCCAGTGCGGCAGGCCGCGCGAGAAGGCGTTGTGTCCGATGTCGAGCGTGTGCGGGAGGTGGTCCACGCTCGGCAGCATGGCCGAGGCGAAGAACTTGCGATTGTTGACCATGCCGCCGACGGACATGCCGCCGAAGCCGACGCCGTGATAGCCCTTCTCGCGCCCGATGAGGCGCGTGCGCTGTCCCTGGCCGCGTGCGCGATGGTACGCAATGGCGATCTTCAGCGCCGTGTCGACCGATTCGGAGCCGGAGTTGGTGAAGAACACCCGGTCCATGCCCGGAGGCGCGATCGCCGCCAGGCGGTTCGCGAGCTCGAACGCGATGGGATGACCCATCTGGAACGTGGGAGCGAAGTCCATGGTACCGATCTGCTTCGTCACCGCCTCGGTGATTTCCCGCCGTCCGTGGCCGGCGTTCACGCACCAGAGCCCGGCGACGCCGTCGAGCACTTCGCGGCCCTCGGCAGTCCAGTAATGCATGCCTTCGGCACGGGACAGCAACCGCGGATGTCCCTTGAACTGCCGATTGGCGGTGAACGGCATCCAGAAGGCGTCGAGATCGGTCTTGGCGGGAGCAGGGGTGATTCGGGCGTTCATGCAAGTCCTTGTTGGGGTCCAGGGCAGGGCGGGCGACCGCAGGCACCCTAGATGATAAAGAAATTCAACACAATCCTCAATTTGGGGGGCGCAATCGTCCCAAGTGTTTAATATAATACACAGTATGACCATAGACGTAGGTACTCACCTCAAGGCCGTCCGGCAGATGTACGGGCTTTCTCAGCGCGAGCTGGCCAAGCGTGCCGGCGTGACGAACGGGCTGATATCGCTCATCGAACAGAACCGGGTGAGCCCGTCCGTCTCCTCGCTCAAGAAGGTCCTCGACGGCATACCGATGGCTCTCGCCGAGTTTTTCACCCTCGACCTCGCGGGCAAGCCGGAGGTGTTCTTTCCCCGCTCCGAGCTCGCGGACATCGGCACGGGCGCGGTCGAGCTGCGGCTGGTCGGAGGCCGGCTGGCCAATCGCAGCATGGCGATCCTGCACGAGCGATATGCGCCCAACGCCGACACCGGCGAAGAGATGCTGGCGCACGCGGGCGAGGAGGGTGGGGTGGTCGTCAAGGGAAAGATCGAGCTGTCCGTGGGCGGGGAATCGCGGATTCTGTCCGCCGGCGACGCCTACTACTTCAAGAGCTCGATTCCGCATCGTTTCTTGAATCCCGGGCGCGAAGATTGCGAGATCGTGAGCGCGAGCTCGCCGCCCACGTTTTGACGCCCCGAGCTTCGAGCGGGCGCCGGCGCTTTCATCGGCTGTTCAGGTAGCATAGGTCCCCATGAGCAAGATAACCGTGGCCGCCACGCAAATGGCGTGCAGTTGGGATCGCGACGCCAATGTGGCTCGCGCCGAGAAGTTGATTCGCGAGGCAGCCCGCCGCGGCGCCAACGTGATATTGATCCAGGAGCTGTTCGAGACCCCCTATTTCTGCAAGGACCATGCCTCGAAGTATTTCGATCTCGCCAAGCCGCTGGAAGGCCATCCGGCGGTCGAGCATTTTCGCGGCTTGGCGCGCGAGCTCGATGTGGTATTGCCCGTGAGCGTGTTCGAGCGCGCCAACAACGCGTTCTACAACTCGGTGGTGATGGTGGACGCCGGCGGCGCCGTGCTCGGCAGCTACCGTAAATCCCACATTCCCGAAGGCACGGGCTATCACGAGAAATTCTATTTCTCGCCGGGAGATACGGGCTTCAAGGTCTTCGACACCCGGTTCGCGAAGCTGGGCGTCGCCATTTGCTGGGATCAATGGTTTCCGGAGGCGGCACGCTCGATGGCGCTCATGGGCGCCGAGGTTTTGATGTATCCCACCGCCATCGGCTCCGAGCCACAGGACCCGACGCTCGACTCCAGCGCGCATTGGCAGAGGACCATGCAAGGCCACGCGGCGGCGAACGTCATGCCGCTGCTCGCATCGAATCGCATCGGCCCGGAGCAGGGCGAGAAATACTCGATGAGTTTCTACGGCTCTTCGTTCATCGCCTCCCACACGGGCGAGAAAGTGGCGGAGGCGGATCGCACGAGCGAGGCCGTGATCACCGCCACGTTCGATCTGGACGAGATTCGCCGCTACCGCCAGGCGTGGGGCATCTTCCGCGACCGGCGCCCCGATCTGTACTATCCGATTCTGTCGCTCGATGGACGCGCCTGACGCCGGCGAGCTTCCGCGCGACCTGGTTTTTGTCGATCTGGAGACGACCGGAGGTAATGCGGCGTATCACCGCATCACGGAGGTCGGCATCGTCCGCGTCCACAACGACGTTGTGGTCGAGGAATGGAGCACGCTGGTCAATCCCGAATGCGTGATTCCTTCCTATATCGAGGGTTTCACGGGTATCACCAACGAGATGGTCGAGGCCGCTCCGCGTTTCGCCGAGATCGCGGGACTGCTGCTCGAGAAGCTGCGCGCCCCGGCCGATCGCACCGGCCGGACCGATGCCGCCGGCCGCGCCGAGCCGCCGGTATTCGCGGCTCACAATGCCCGTTTCGATTATTCGTTCTTGCGGGCCGAGTTCCGGCGCGCCGGCATTCTTTTTTTCGCGCCCGTGCTATGCACGGTCAAGCTGTCGCGGCGTCTGTTCCCCGAGTACCCGCGGCATAGCCTGGACGCGGTGATGGAACGGCACGCGCTGACCTGCAGCGCGCGGCATCGGGCACTGGGGGATGCCCGGGTGATCAGCGATTTCTGGTCGACCCTGCGCGCAGGGATTCCCGAGTCCGATCTTGCGGCAGCGGCGCGATCCGCACAAAGCACGGTGAAGCTGCCGCCATATCTGCCCGAGGGGCTCGCAGACGAGCTGCCCGAAGGGCCGGGGGTGTACCGCTTCCACGGTTCCGACGAGTCGCCGCTCTTCGTCGGCAAGGGCAGCTGCCTGCGCAGCGCCATTCTGGCGCACTTCGCCGATGACCGCTCCGGCCGCCGCGAGCAGAAGCTCAAGGAGGACGTGCGGCGCATCGATTGGGTCGAGACCGCGGGCGAACTGGGCGCACTGCTTCGCGAGCTCGACGACATCAAGAGCCTCGAGCCCCTGTACAACCGGCGCGCGAATTCGCGTTCCGCGGGTTGCACCTTGAGACTGTCCGAGGATTCCGGCGCCGTGCAGATGCTCGCGATCGAGGAGATGGAGCCCGGCGAGCTCGAGAATTGCTTCGGCGTGTTTCATTCGCAAAAGGATGCGCGCAAGGCGTTGATCGATATCGCGAGGGCGAAGCAACTCTGTCCCAAGATATTGGGGCTCGAGGATGCCGAGGGTTCTTGCCTCGCGCATCAGCTCGGACAATGCAAAGGAGCGTGTATCGGCAAGGAGCCTCTCATCCTGCATGCCCTGCGGGTGCAGATGGCATTGGCAGCGTTGAAGTTCAAGGCTTGGCCGTTTCCGGGCCGCGTGGCCCTGATCGAGCGCGGCGCCATGGGCGCGGTCGATTCGCATGTTCTGGACCACTGGAGCTATCTCGGCACCGCGCGTTGCCATGAAGAGTTGGCGTCGCTGGCCACGTGCGCGGCTCCTCCCGCCTTCGATGCGCAGGTATACCGGATTCTGGTGCGCTACCTTGCGAATCATCCCAAGGTCGAATGGCAGGATCTCGAAGCCGCCTCGCATCTCGGCCGCGCCGATGTGCATTGACGGCACCGCCTGACCGAGCGCGCGTGAACGAGAGCGTCCGCTATTGGATCGCGACGGCGCCGGTGGGCGCGGCGTCGGTATTGACCGAGGAGCTGCGAGAGTTCGGGGCCGTCGAGATCAAAGAGCGCAGCCACGACGTGAAATTCCAAGGCACGCTCGAAGTCGGTTACCGAACCTGCCTGTGGTCGCGCACGGCGACCCGGGTGCTGTTGAGCTTGGGCTCGGTCGAGGCCGGCACTACCGAGGTCTTGTTCGAGGGTCTCAAACGCTTCGACTGGCGCGAGCATCTCGCTCCGGGGGCGACGCTGGCCTGTGACTGCAGCGGCGGCAATGCGGCGATCCGGCACACCCTCTACGGCTCGCAGCTGCTGAAAGACGCGGTGTGCGACAACTTGCGCGAGTCGACCGGAGAGCGACCCGTCATCCGGCCCGACCGGCCCGATGTGCTGGTGCATCTGCACGTCGAGGGCCCGACCGCCCTGGTGTCGGTCGACTTCTCGGGAGAGAGCTTGCATCGGCGCGGCTATCGAACCGAGGGTGGCCGGGCGCCGCTCAAGGAAAACGTGGCGGCCGCGGTGCTGCTCAGGGCGGGGTGGCCCCGAATCGCGGCCGAGGGCGGGTCGCTCGTCGATCCGATGTGCGGCTCGGGGACTTTCCTTACCGAAGCCGCGCTGATCGCGGGCGACAGTGCTCCTGCGCTCGATCGGGAATATTTCGGATTCCTGGGCTGGCGCGGGCACGATGCCGAGCTTTGGCAGCGTCTGCGCGATGAGGCCTCGGCGCGGCGGGCGGCACGGGCGCCGCGCCGCTGCATCGTCGGTTCCGATATCGACGCGGAGGCGGTGCGCATGGCGATCGCCAATGCGGCGCACGCCGGGGTCGCGGAGTGGATGCACATCGAGAAGCGTCCGCTCGAATCGGTTACGCCGCCGCGCGGTCCCGCGGGACTGATCGTGGCCAATCCGCCGTACGGCGAGCGCATCGGCGCGGATGCGGCGCTGCCCGAACTTTATACCGAGCTCGGACAGTTGTTGCGCAATCGATTTCGCGGATGGCAGGCGGCGATACTCACCGGCAATCCACCGCTGGCGCGTCATCTCGGCATCTATGCCAAGCGCACGCACCGCGTATTCAACGGCGCCATCGAATGCCGACTGTTGCGATTCGATTTGAACGACGAAAGCGAGCGCCCGTCGCCGAGCGAGACCCGCGCAAAATGGTCCGCCCGACCCGGTGCGCAGATGTTCGCCAACCGGGTGCGCAAGAACCTGGAACGCCTCGAGCCCTGGGCGGCGAAGGAACGCATCGAGTGCTACCGGCTGTACGACGCCGACATGCCGGAGTACGCGTTCGCCATCGACATCTACGGACGCGAGCCCCGGCACGTATACGTTCAGGAATATGCGCCCCCCAAGACGGTCGATCAGGAAAGTGCCCGAGAACGCCGCCGCGAGGTGCTGACCGTGTTGCCTGATGCTCTTTCCGTACCGCTCGAGCGGGTCCACTCGCGCGTCCGCAGAGCCCAGAAGGGAACGGAGCAATATCAACGGCAATCCGACCGGCAGCCGCACCGATCGGAACGGGTGAAGGTAGCCGAGGGAGGCCTCGAGTTCTGGGTGAATTTCCGGGATTACCTGGACACAGGGCTGTTCCTGGATCACCGTATCACCCGTCGGATGCTGCGGGAATGGGCGAGCGGTGGGGACTTTCTCAATCTGTTTTGTTACACGGGCAGCGCCACGGTGTACGCGGCCGCCGGCGGCGCGCGCTCGAGCGTGAGCGTCGATCTGTCGAATACCTATCTCGACTGGGCGCACGATAACCTGGTGCTGAACGGCCTCGGCGGCCCCGAGCACGCCTTGCAGCGCGCCGATTGCCTCGAGTGGGTGGCGAGCCAGGAATCGGACGGGGCGCGATTCGATTTGATCTTCCTGGACCCCCCGACGTTCTCGAATTCGAAGCGCATGGAAGGCGTGCTCGACGTGCAACGGGACCACGTCGGCATGATTCGGCGCTCCATGAAACTGCTGCGGCCGACGGGCCGGTTGGTATTCTCGACCAATTACACCCGATTCAAGCTCGACACGGATGCGCTCGCGGATTTGAACGTCGAAGATGTCAGTGCCCGCACCATCCCGAAGGACTTCGAGCGCAATCCGCATATTCACCGCTGCTTCGTGATCCGGCCGCGGAGCGGTGCGTGATCCTCAGGTTTCTGACGCGCCGGGCGCTGTTGTCGCTGATCACGCTCGCGATCTTATCGGTGATCGTCTTTCTGGGCGGCCAGCTGTTACCGGGCGACGTGGGGCGCGCGGTGCTCGGACCCTTGGCCGATGCGCGTGCGGTGGCTTTATTCGATCACCAGGTGGGCGTCGACCGGCCGCTGGCGATTCAGTACTGGGACTGGATCAGCCACTTCGTGGTGGGCGACATGGGCCGCTCGTTCACGTTCCGCGCGCCGGTCGCGCCGTTCATCGGCGCGGCGTTGGTCAATTCGCTGAAGCTCGCCGCACTGGCGTTCGTGCTGGTGGTGCCGATCGGAATCGCCGGCGGGGTCTGGGCGGCGCTCAAGGTCGGACAATGGAGCGATCGCGGACTGGTGCTGCTCGGCCAATCCTTGGGCGTCGTGCCGGAATTCATTTCCTCGATCGTGCTCATTCTGATCTTCGGAGTCTGGCTGCGCTGGCTGCCGATGTCGGCGGACTGGCCCGAGGGGGCGGGGCCGTTGACGCAGATGAAGTACCTGATCCTGCCGGCGCTGCCGCTGGTGCTGGTATTTTTCGGCTACATTGCCCGTGTGGCGCGCGCGGGCACCGTCGAGGCGCTGGACGCCGACTACACCCGGACGGCCGTCTTGAAAGGCTTGCGGATGTCGACGGTGATGCGCCGGCATGTGCTGCGCAACGCGCTGCTGCCGACGATCACCGTGGTCGCGAGCCTCTTGGGATATCTGGCCGGCGGCCTGGTGGTGATCGAGACCCTGTTCCACTACCGCGGAATCGGCGCTTTGATCTATTCCGCCGCTCGCAGCAAGGATTTCCCCATGCTCGAGGCAGGTGTCCTCACGGTGGGCGCGGTGTACGCAATCGCGTCGGTGCTCGCGGATCTATTGTCCGCCGCGCTCAATCCGCGTTTGCGGGCGGCACGGGCGTGAGCGCGTCCGCCGATACCATTGCCCGCGCGGCGCAACCGGCACCGGCTCGCAGCCTTGCGCGCGAGCGATGGAACGCCGCCTGCCGCTCCCCGACACTCATCGCCGGCCTGATCATTCTCGCCTTCTGGATCGTGTGCGCGCTGTTCGGCGCCGAGATCACTCCCCGAGATCCTTACGCGGACGATCTGCTCGCGACGCTCTCGCCGCCGTCCGCGGCTCATTGGTTCGGCACCGATCAGCTGGGACGGGACATCTTCTCGCGGGTCATCGTGGGCGCGCGCGATATCTTGATCGTGGCGCCGCTCGCCACTTTGCTCGGCACGGTGCTCGGGACCGCGCTCGGACTTTGCATCGGCTACTTTCGGGGCGCGCTCGACGATGTCGCCGGCCGGATCATCGAGGCGCTGCAGGCCCTGCCGCTGGTCATCGTCGCGCTCATGGCCTTGGCGGCCGTCGGCACCTCGAACGCCACGGTGGTGCTCGTCATCGGCTTCGTGTTCACGCCGCTGATCGCGCGCACCGTGCGCTCGGCGGTGCTCAATGAGACGGATCTGGACTACGTCGCGGCGGCGCGCCTTCGCGGCGACGGCGCCCTCGCCATCATGTTCATCGAGATACTCCCGAACGTTCTGCCGATCGCGATCGTCGAAATGACCGTCCGCCTGGGCTACGCGATTTTCTTCGTGGCCTCGTTGAGCTTCATCGGCTTCGGCATCCAGCCGCCGTCCGCGGACTGGGGCATCGCCATTGCGGAAAACTACAGTCTGATCGGCAGCTTTTGGTGGACCGTACTATTCGACGCGGCGGCCACCGCCTCGCTGGTCATCGCCGTCAACCTGGTCACCGACGGCCTCGCGGCCGTGTTCGACGCATGAATGACGTTCGAGCCACGGCAGGCGCCGCGGCGCGCGGCTCAGCTGCGGATGCGCTGCGCTTCGAGGAGGTGAGCGTGACCTACCGGACCGGGCGCCGTGTGCGGCAGGTGCTCACCGGCGTCAGCCTCGCGATCCGTCGAGGCGAGTCGTACGGCTTGGTGGGCGAATCGGGCTGCGGCAAATCGACGGCGGCGTTTGCCGCAATTCGGTATCTCGCGCGAAACGGCCGGGTAAGCGCGGGTCGAATCCGGGTCGACGGGCGGGACCTCATGGCGTTGTCTCAGTCTGAACTGCGGCGCTTGCGCACGCAGAGTGTCTCGATGGTCTACCAGGATCCGGGGAAGGCGCTCAATCCCTCGCTTCGAATCGACCGTCAGATGATGGAAGTGTTCGAGGTCGCGGAAGGCCTCTCCGGCGACGCGGCGCTCGCGCGGTCGAAGGAAATGCTCGCGCGCGTTCAGATCGCGAGTCCGGACCGCGTGCTTCGCAACTATCCGCACGAGCTGTCCGGTGGAATGCAGCAGCGGGTGATCATCGCCATGGCGCTGTCGACCAATCCGGCGCTGCTGATTCTCGATGAGCCTACCACCGGACTCGACGCGACCGTGGAGGCCGAGGTGCTGGATCTCGTGACGCGGTTACGGGCCGAATTCAACAACTCCATTCTGTTCATCAGTCACAGTCTTCCGGTGATCGCGCGAATGTGCGATCGGGTGGGAGTGCTGTATGCGGGCGAACTGGTCGAGGAAGGACCGGCGAGCCGCGTGTTCGGCGATCCTCGTCATCCCTACACGGTGGGACTGATGCGCTGTGTGCCGACCTACGGCTTGCGCAAGAATCAGGGGCGGCTCGAGACCATTCCGGGTTTTTTACCCGCTCCGGGGTCGATCACCGGCCGCTGCGTATTCGCCGAGCGCTGCGGCAATGCGACGGAGCGCTGCGGCCGAGAGGCACCTCCGCCGATCGCGCTCGAGGGGCATGTGTCGCGCTGTTTCTATCCGGAGCGGGCGTCGCAATTGCCGCGCCAGTCGTCGCCGGCGGCCTCGTCGGCCGCGGCGAGCGGCGAGGGGGCCGTGCGCAGCGGCGAGGGGGGCGCCACCCGGAGCGAGGCGGCCCTGTCGCCACCGCTGTTGCGGACGAAGCAGCTGTCGAAAACCTACCTGGTCTCCGGTAAGCCGTTCCAGGCGGTGCACGATGTGACGATCGAGCTTTGGCCGGGCGAGACGCTCGGCTTGGTCGGCGAATCCGGCAGCGGTAAGAGCTCGCTCGCGAAATTGCTGCTCGGACTGTCGACGCCGGACGAGGGCAGCGCCATCGAGCTGTCGGGCGATGCCTTGCCGCCGCGCGCCGAGGCGCGCACGCGTGCCCAGCTGAAGGCGCTGCAGATCGTGTTTCAAAATCCCGGGGCGGCCCTGAATCGCTCCCAAACCGTACGCCGGCTGATCGGCCGCTCGCTGCGCCTCGTCGGGCTCGTCGGCGGGGCGCGGGAAGCCCGCTTGCGCGAGATCGCGGCGTCGGTGCGGCTCACGCCGCGCCATCTCGACGAGAAGCCGCGCCAGCTATCGGGAGGACTCAAGCAGCGCGTGGGCATTGCGCGGGCATTCGCCGGCGGTCCGAGGATCGTGGTGTGCGATGAGCCCACCTCGGCGCTCGATGTGTCGGTGCAATCGGCGATCCTCAATCTGCTGGTGGATCTGCAGGCGGATCAGAAGGTCAGCTACCTCTTCATTTCGCACGACTTGAACGTGGTGCATTACCTGTCGGATCGAATTGCCGTGCTCTATCTCGGCCGTCTGATGGAGATCGGTCCTTCCGAGGCGGTGTTCGAAGGGCCGCATCATCCTTACACGGAGGCGCTCCTTTCCGCGAATCCGAGTCTCGAGCATCAGGGCGGCAAGCGCATCCGGTTGCATGGCGAGCTGCCGAGCGCCGCGAACCTGCCGGGGGGATGCGTGTTCCACACGCGCTGCCCGCGCAAGATCGGCGTCATCTGCGAGCGAGAGGAGCCGCCGCTCGTGCCGGCGGGCGATCGTCACGCGATTCGCTGCCACATACCCACGGCGGAGCTGGGTCGTCGATCCTAGTTGAGCAAAGCCGCGACAGGTGAATTGCCGCGAATACGCTTCTCTTCATTGAGGGTATCCCCTAGAGATACGCCGCTGATTCCGCGATCCGTGTCACGTGCCGAGCTCCGCGCCGACGCTATTCTCGCGCCGCTAAAACGAATTGAAGCCCGCAACTCGGGCCGCACGTACTCATCGTGTCAAGGGATAAGAATCGAATGAATCTCGCTGCTATTTACCGAACGACTCGGCGCATCGCGTCGGCCTGGGCAATCACGATGCTGGCTATCGTTTCCGCTTGTTCCGGCGGTGGCGGCGGCATCGTGGCAGTCTATTCACTCGGCGGATCGGTCAGCGGACTTACCGGATCCGGTCTGGTGCTGGCCAACTACAATCAGTCGGTCGCCGTGAGCGCCGGATCCACCAGCTTCAGCTTTGGACCAGCGCTCTTCGACGGCTCCGTCTACGCCGTGACAGTACAGACGCAGCCCGCCGGGCAGACTTGCACGGTGACCGATGGCGCCGGCACGGCCGGGACGGCCAATGTAGGCAATGTGGTCGTTGCTTGTTCCAAACAGGCTCTTATCTTGGGCGGAACGGTGAGCGGACTCACCAGTGCCGGTCTGGTGCTGGCCAATGGCGGCGACACGGTCACCCTGGACGCCGGCGCCACCACGTTCAGTTTTCCCGCACCGATCGCCACCGGCAGCAGCTATGCGGTGACGGTGCAGACTCAACCGGCGGGGCTCGCCTGTGCGGTGACCAAAGGCATCGGCACGATGCCGGCAAGCAGCGTGAATACGGTGGCAATCACCTGCACCGACCAGCCCTTCAATCTGGGCGGCTCGATCAGCGGCCTGAGCGCGAGCGGCCTGGTGCTTGCGAACGGTACGGATACGCTGACGGTGAACGTCAACGCCACGAGTTTCACCATGCCGACCAAAGTCGCCTACGGTAGTCACTATGCGGTGACGGTGCAGTCGCCGCCCACCGGGCTCAGCTGCACGGTGAGCGACGGCTCGGGCACCATGCCTGCCAAGGCGGTCACCACGGTGGCCATCGTGTGCGCCGATCAGAGCTACCTCTTGGGCGGCGCGATCAGCGGCCTGACGGCGAGCGGTCTCGTGCTCACGAACGGCAGCGACACCCGTGCAGTGAGTTCGGGCGCGACCAGCTTCAACATGCCGACGGAAGTCGCCTATGGGAGCCACTACGCGGTGTCCGTGCAGACACAGCCGACCGGCCTCAACTGCACGGTGAGCAACGCCACCGGCACCATGCCGGCCGGTCCGGTCTACACCGTGATCGTCATGTGTGCGACCAATACCCACACCGTGGGCGGTACCATCACCGGATTGACGACCAGCGGTCTGGTGCTGGCAAACGGCACGGACACCACGCCGCCGTTGGGAGCGACCGCCACTCAGTTCACCATGCCGACCGGCGTGGCCTCGGGTGCGACCTATGATGTGATCGCGCAGACGCAACCGTCCGGACAGCTTTGCACTGTGAGCAATGGCACCGGCACCGTCGGCGCCTTCGACGTGACGACCGTGACGGTGGGCTGCGCCTCGAACGTGGTGAGCTTTACGACCGCGGGCCAGTACTCGTGGACCGTACCGGATGGAGTGACCTCGATTCTGGTGGTAGCCACCGGTGGTGGCGGCGGCGGGAGCTATTCCAGCTACGGCGGCGGCAACGGCGGTGTCGTGACGGCGACTCTCAGCGTCACGGCCGGCAGTACGCTCAGTCTCTACGTGGGCGGCGGCGGCGGGACCAGTTCAGGCGCGGGCGGCGGCGGCGGCTCGAGCAACGTCAATGCCGGAACGGCCGATCAAATCATCGCGGGCGGCGGCGGCGGCGCGGGCGGCGGTGCGGACGGGAATGCCACCGGCGGTGACGGCGGCGGCAATGGCACGGGCAGCGGCAGCAGCGGCGATGCCGGGAACCCGAGCGCCGGCAGCGGCGGCAGCGCCGGGATCGGCGGGGCGGGCGGGTCGGGGGACCTCGCCAACGGCAGCGCAGGCGGCAGCGGGAACGGTGGTCCGGGTGGCGCAGGCGGTGACTGTGGTATCGGTGGCATCGGTGGCGTCGGTAACGGTAACGGCCCGGGCGGCGCGGGCGGCACGGCGTGCGCCGGCGGCGGCGGCGGCGGCGGCTATGGCGGCGGCGGCGGCGCGGGCAGCGGTTCGCTCGGAGATGGCGGCGGCGGCGGCGGCGGCAGTACCGGGCCCAGCGGAGCCATCTTCACGGTGAGCACGAACGCGGGCGCTCCGAACGCCGCCGGCGGCGATGGTTCCATCGTGATCACCACCAATCCCTGAAGAAGACCGCTTCGATCAGGGGCGGCCGCTCGCCACGCGAGCGGCCGCAGTTTCAAGCGAGCGAGGTATTGAGCAACACGAGCAGCCGGCTCCAAGCCTTTTCCGCCTGATCGTGATCATAGACATGCGAATCCGGCGGACACCAGCCATGCATCGTACCCGCATACACTTCGATTTCCGCGGGCAGATGAGCTTTGGCGAACGCCCCGCGCAGCACGTCCTTGGCTTCAGGCTGCTTCTTGTCGTCGCTTTCCGCGATCGCTATCAAGAAGTGCGCCTTCATTTTCGGGACCAGCAGGTGCGGACTGTCCGGTTCATCGGTCACGAGGCCGCCGCCGTGGAACGTGGCGCCCGCACCGACGCGATCCGGAAAGGCCGCGGCTGTACGGAATACGAAAGGGCCGCCCATGCAGTAGCCGGTAGTGCCGATTTTTCTTTTCTTGTCGACCGGCGGCTGGGCGTCCAGGAAGTCGACGAACGCGGTGGCATCGGTCACGGCCGTTTGCGGATTCAAGGTGCCGGCCAAGGCCATCAGCGCCTGCCGTGTCGCGGGATCGTTGAAGTCGGGATGCTCGGGCGCCGTCGGAGCCCGCCGTGTGCGATAGAAGGGATTGATGACCAGGACAGCGTATCCGGACTCGGCGAGCCGGGTCGCCATCTGTTTGAAGGCGGGACGCAATCCGAATATGTCCGGCCAGATGAGCACTGCGGGGAACTTGCCTTTGACGGGATGCACGAAGTACGCGTCGGCGATCCCATCGGGGGTTTTGATATCGACATCCCTTCCCGAGGTGGGAGCGGCATTGCCGAGCGCAGGCACGGCCGCCACCAATCCGGCGCTCAGCGCCATCGTACCGAACTGCCTGCGCGTGATCTCGCTCGAGCGCCGCGCAAATTCATCGAGGTCGTCTTGCTCGCACATCATCCCTCCGAGGGTATTCCCAAAAAGAATAATTTTGCGCTCCTGGGCGCGAGATCGGCAACACGGGCAGCGCGGAGGCGAGTCGTCTTCCCGTTAGCTTGGACGCTCGCCGGATGCGCGGACCGCCGCCAAATTGAGCTGACCCATGGCCGTCGGGCGTACCCCGCTCACGTTCTTGGCGGTCACCGACAGCCAATCGTAGAAATACGCGATGATCACCGGCGTCTCCTCCAGCAGCAGCCGCTGGATGCGCCCCGCGGCCGCGCGCTGGGAAGCCGGGTCGAGCGCGGCGATGTACTGCGCGGCGAGCCGGTCGTAGTCCGGGTTGTTGAAATGCGCCGCATTGAACGTGCCGCGGCCGCCGAGGCTCGCGGTCAGGATGGTGTTCGGCACGCCGCGATGCGCGTAGTCCTCGATGCCCATCTCGGAATCCAGCCAGTCGGACGCGCCGAACACGGCGCGGCCGAAATAGGCCGACTGGTCTTCCACGTTGAGGGTCAAGTCGATGCCGATCCTGCGGGCTGCGTTCTGGATGACGACGGCGTAGTCGGGAATCTCCTGAAAGCGTTCGGCGGTGAGCCGGGCCTTGAAGCCGTTGGGGACGCCCGCCTCTGCCAGCAGCCGCTTGGCAAGGTCGAAATCCTGAGCCCGCTGCGGCACCGTCGGATCGGTGGCGGGAAAGATCGGCGCGAACGGCGAGTCGTTGCCGAGCGCCGAGCGGCCGCGGAACATGCCGCGCACGATATTCTCGCGGTTGAGGCACAAGGCGAGCGCGCGCCGCACGCGCTTGTCGGCGAACGGGCCTCGGTCGGTCCGCAGGTGAACCTGCTCGTGGGCACTCGATTTCAAGCTCACGATGCTCAACCGCGGATCGGTTAACAGGGCCTGACTGCCCTGCACCGGGACATGCAGCAGCACGTCGAGCTGGCCGCCCTGCATCGCGAGAACCTGTGCCTGAATGCTGTCGTAGAAATCGAACAGCACGCGCTCGACCACCGCTTTCTCGCCCCAGTACTCCTCGTTGCGCACGAACGAGGCGCGCGCCTTCGGGACGTATTTTTCCAGCCTGAAAGGTCCGGTGCCGTTGAATTTACGCTCGAAGTCGCCGGAATAGTCGGCGGGCAGAATGATGGCGTTGTAGTTGTCCGATGACACGAGGTACGGGAAGCTGCCGTTCGGCGCGTCGAGCTGAAACGCCACGGTGTCGTCATCGAGCGCTCGCGCTCCGCCCTTCGAGAGCGTGCCGGCGAAGGCGGACAGCGCGATCGATCCGTTCGCGGGATCCGCCAACCGATTCATGGTGGCGACCACATCCGCGGCGGTCAGCGTGCGCCCGTCGTGGAACCGAACCTGCCGGCGTATCTTGAACGTCCAGACGCTCCCATCCGCGTTCGGTTGCCAGCTCTCGGCGAGCGCCGGCTTGAGGTGCAGAGAGGGGTCCGAGTTCGCGAGGTACTCGCCGGTTTGGCTCAGCAGGCAGACGCCCCCGGTGTCGGCGATCGTCAGCGGGTCGATCAGACCGGCGGGCACGGGCATGCCGACGGTAAGGCTGCGCACCGGCTGGGCGCCGTCCGCGGGCGCCGAACACGATGCGAGCGCGCCGGCGAAGGGCGCCGACAAGCCAAGCAGCGCCGCATGCCGCAGGAAGCTGCGGCGGTCGATCCCGCCGCCCAAGTACTCGTCGATCGCCGCGTTTTGGGCAGGCGTGGCGCGCCGGCGTATCGCCTCGAAGGGATTGAAGCGGCAGTTCACGCGTCGGTCGAGTCGATGCGCTCGTCGGGCGCGAAGATGTTCGCCGTGATGGCGTCGGCCAATTGCCCGAGTTCCGGGCCGAGGATCCGATCCTCGACCACCGGCGCCACGTGGGTGCGGATGAGCTCGACGAATTTGTGCAACGGGAGCGGCGCCGCGCGCTCGGTCACGAACAGCGCCTGAGATGCCACCACCGCCAACATGGCGAGCGAGGCATCGAGACAGCGCGCAGCCCGCGCCTCCTTGCTCCAGGCGATGAACCCCGGGGCCGCGACGTCGTCCTGGCCCGATCCCAAGCTGTCGCTGCCGGGGATGAACGTGCGTTGCGCGGCCGCTTTGGCGAGTTCGACGTAGCCATTCGTGGCCATCGGTATGTAGCCGATATTCCCGCGCCCGTCGCTTTGACCGGGCTGACGCCCGACCAGGAGCTGGTCCGGCAGGTGGGAGACCTGGCCGTTCAGCAATTTGCCGCAGTGACGGTCCGCCAACAGGCAGGTATCGGCCCAAATTCCGGCCAGATCATCGAGTGCGGGCGCGGCCATGGCGTTGTGATAGCCGCCCGTGCTGAGGCAGCGTCCGTACGGGTGCCGGGCGTCGGGCGGCAGATAGACCGGGTTGTCGGACACCGAGGAGAGCGAGATCCCGGCGGCGCGCTCGGCGGCGGAGACGGCGCGGTGCGCATGGCCGAGGATGCGCGGCACGATCCGGTAGCTCACCGGCGCTTGGTAGTTGCGCCGGCCGTGGAGCTCGCCCAGATACTCGCGCAAGGAGCGCAGCACGGCGGCCTCGTCCGGGTCGCCCCAGAGGGTATCGAGCGCCTCGTCGTAATGTTCGAGCGGCGCGCGGAACGCTTCGATCGACAGTGCGAAGGTCTCGAGCGCGAGCTGCAGCCGGCGCCGGCCGGCGATCGCGGCATCCGCGATCAAGGCGGCCGCACACGGTGAGCCGTTGATCAACGACCCGCGCTCTTTCACCTCGAGGTCGAAGCGTTGGGAGAGCCCCGCGAACAACGGATACAGCGCGAGAATCTCGCCCGCCCCGCCTTGCCCCGCGGCGGCGACCTGCGGCATGGGCTTTCCGTCCAGCATCTCGGCCACGGCCTGCGCAATGCGCGGGGTGGTGGCGGAATGTCCCTCGATGAAGTTGGCGAGGCGCGCGAACACGATGCCTCGCACCACACGATCCGGAAGGTAATCCCCGAATGAGGTCGCGGCGGGAAACGGTTTGATGCGCGCATGCATGTCGCGCTCTTCCAGCGTCAGCCGGTGGCTCGCCCGCTCGCCCATGGCGGTGGTCACGCCGTAGATGACCACCGAAGGGTCCTTGTCGATCAGCTCGAGAAAAGAGGCGCGGCACGCGGCAATCCGTTGCATCGCATCGGCGCCGATGCGCACGTTTTCGCGCTGCCATGCGACGCGATAGAAGGCGGTCAGAGTGAGGTCGGCGCGGCTATTGAGAATGACGGTCAAGCAATCACCATGAGCGAAGCAATCACCGGAAACAATTTTAGGATACGGAGCGGCAATTTTAGGATACGGGGCAGATAGGATATGTGGTGGAATAGACAAAACGAATACTACCCCCAAGGGAATTATCGAGGGACGCGAGCGATGGTGTGTGCGTGAGCGAAGGCCAGTCCATACGGCCGTTCCTGGCCAGACTCGAGCGGGAAGGCTCATTGCTGAGGATCCCCAAGGGGGTCGACCGCTGTTTCGAGCTCTCGGCGTTCCTGTCCGCGGCGGATGCCGGGCCCGCGCTGCTGTTCGAACGGATCGAGGGCTCGGGTCTTCGTGCGGCCGGCAACCTCTTCAATGGCCGCGAGCGGATCGCAGCGGCGCTCGGAATCGGCACAGCCGATATCCTGCCGCGGCTCGGTGCGGCGATCTCGAACCCGGTTCCGACGATTGCGTCCGCCGAGGCGCCGGTTCAGGCGAGCGTCAGCACCGAGGATCCGCTCGCCACGCTCCCGGTGCCGAGGTTCTTCGAGCGCGAAGTGCGGCCGTACGTGACCGCCGGCGCCATCGTGGCACGGGATCCCGACAGCGGGCGCGGCAACCTCTCCTTTGCGCGGCTCGCCATTCTGGACGGCCGGCAGGCCATGATCGGCATCGCTCCCAATCACCATTTGGCGCTGTTCGCGCGGCGAGCGGCCGCGTTGGGCCGCGAGCTCGACATCGGCGTGGTGCTGGGTGCGCATCCGGCGATCCAGCTCGCGGCCTGCCTGTACCTGGGCGTGGGCGACGATGAGTTGGAATGCGCCGGGCACCTATTGGGCGAACCCGTCCGCGTCGCTCGCGCGCTGACCGTGGACTTGTCGGTGCCGGCCGAAGCCGAGTTGGTGCTGGAGGGGCGGATTGATGCGCGCCGCACCATCGAGGAGGGCCTGGTCTCGGAATACCACGGCATGTACGAGGATTACGGCAGCGGATATCTCGCCACCTTCAGCGCGGTGACGCGGCGGAGCGATGCGATCTTTCAAGTGATCGAGCCGGGTTATCACCGCGAGCACATGTACCTCGCGGCCCTGCCCATCGCCGCGGGGCTGCTGGGCGCCGCCAGGGCCGCAGCGCCCAACGTCCTCGACGTTGCGGTCACGGAAGCGGGCGCGGGACGCACCGATGTGGTGGTGCAAATGGCCGCGCCGCGGCCCGGTCAGCCGCGCCGTGTCATGTTCGCCGTCTTCGCCGCGGTGAGCATCGTCAAGCGCGTGACGGTGGTCGACGAGGACATCGATCCCTGGAATCCCGTGGCGGTCGAATGGGCCCGTACCAACCGCATGCGCCTCGAGCGCGATCTGATGTTGATTCCGAATGCAGGCGCCGACCGATCGGAGCCGATGGAGGCGGGCGGGCTGGTGACGAAAGCGGGCTTCGACGCGACCGCGAAAGCCGGCGACCGGGCGGAGGGCAACGAGCGTGCGCGTCCGCCCGCGGCGGTGACCGAGTCCGTCAAGCAGTGGCTCGAGGACAACGTTCCGCTGGAGCGTCGCCGATGGCTGAAGTAAAAAGGCCGCGCATCATCGTCGGCATCTCGGGCGCCTCCGGCGCCGTGTACGGGATCGAGGCGCTGAAGCTGCTGCGCGAGCTCGGCAGCGTCGAAACGCATCTGGTGATCTCCCCCGCGGGAGCTCGAACGATCGGGGAGGAGACCGGCCTCACGCCGGCGGATGTCGAGTCCCTGGCCGATCACTGTCATGCGTTTCGCGACATCGGATCGCCGCTCGCCAGCGGCTCGTTCGCGGTTCAGGGCATGCTGGTGGCGCCGTGCTCCGCGCGCACGCTGGGCGGTATCGCCGTATCGATGGGCGACAATCTGATCGTCCGCGCCGCCGATGTTTGCCTGAAGGAACGGCGCCGGCTGGTCCTCATGTTCCGAGAAACGCCGTTGCATCTGGGACACATCGAGCTCATGGCCAGCGTCACTCGCTTCGGTGCTATCGTAATGCCGCCCGTACCGGCCTTCTACCTGCGGCCCGAGAGCATCGAGGAAATCGCGACTCAAACGACGGCACGGGCTTTGGAGCTCCTCGGCGTCACGGTGCCGGCGCTCAAGCGCTGGGGGGGGAGTTGATCATGGCCGATTTCGATCTGGTGGTGACCGGAAATCTGGTGCTTGCGGAGCGCGTGCTCGAGGATGGGTTCGTGGCCGTGACCGGCGGAAAGGTGGCGCTGACGGGGCAGGGCGCGCCGCCCGGCGCGCGCGAGACATTCGACGCGCGCGGCCTCTGGGTCATGCCGGGCGTCATCGACGGACAAGTGCATGCGGGCAGCCAGGCGAATCAGGAGGGCCTCGGACACGCCTCGCGCGCCGCGGCGGCGGGCGGCGTCACCACCATGGTCGACATGCCCTACGACGATCCGGAGCCCGTCTGGCATGGCGAGCTGTTGCGCAACAAAATCAAGGAAGTCGAGCGCGATTGCCACGTCGACGCCGCGCTCTATGCGACGATTTCCGAGGCGCACGGAACCTCGACGATCGCCGGTCTGATCGACGCCGGGGCGTGCGCTTTCAAGTTTTCAACGTTCGAGGCCGCACCCGGGCGCTTTCCGCGAATCGACGAGGATGTGCTTTACGATGCGTTTGCGCGGATCGCTCCCTCCGGTCTCGCCTGCGGCGTGCACAACCAGATGCAGGAGCTGACACGCAAGAACATCGCGCGGCTCATCGCGGCCGAAGATACCGGCTGGGACGCGTTCGGGCGCGCGCATACGCCGCTGATCGAGCAGCTCGCCACCGCGCTGATTTTCGAGCTTGGCGCGCTCACCGGGGCGCGCGCGCACGTGGTGCACGCGTCGTTGTCGCGGGGCTTCGAGCTCTGCGAAAACTACAAGGCAGCGGGCCACAAGACCAGCATCGAGACCTGCGTTCAGTACTTGATGCTGAACGGCGAGGCCGACATGCGGCGCCTCGGCGCGAAACTCAAGCACTACCCGCCGGTACGCCCGCAATCCGAGGTCGAGCTTCTGTGGTCGCACATCGCGGCCGGCCATTGCACGTTCGTGTCGTCGGACCACGTATCCTGGGGGCTGGAGCGCAAATCCAACCCCAATATATTCAAGAACTCGTCGGGCGGCCCCGGACTCGAAACTCTGCTGCCGGCGTTCTGGACCGGCTGCGAAGAGCGCGGCATCTCCCCGACCATGGTCGTGAAAATGCTGTGCGACGGGCCTGCGCGCCATTTTTGGCTGCGCGACCGCAAGGGCTCTCTCGACGTGGGCGCCGATGCGGACATCGTCGTCGCGGAACCCGGCCGATTTCCCTTCGATGCCTCGAGGAGCTTGTCCGCGGTGCAGTGGAGTTCCTTCGACGGCCGCGAGATGCGGATTCGAGTGGGTGCGACCTTCGTGCGGGGCCAATTGGCGTATGACGGCGAGAAAATCGTGAACCGGGCCGGCCGCGGGCGCTTCCTGCGGCCGCACGTCGGCGGCGGCGGCGGCGTCGGCGCAGGCGCGGGCGCGGACGCGCACAACGGCAGCATCGGGCGGGCTTGATGCCGGCACGGATCGATGCGGATCAGCTCTGGGGCGACCTCATGGCGCTCGGCACCCTCACCGAGCCGAATCGGCCCTATACCCGGCGCGCCTTCTCGCCTCTGTTCGACGAGGGGCGAGCCTGGCTCACGCAGCGCATGCGCGATACGGGACTTGCCACCCACGTCGATGCAGCCGGCAACCTCATCGGACGGCGCAGCGGCAAGCATCCGGCACGGCCGGCGATCATCGTCGGTTCCCACAGCGACTCGGTTCCCTCGGGGGGACGTTTCGACGGCATGGCCGGAGTGGTCGCGGGCATCGCCATCGCCCGTGCGCTCGGCGAGCTCGGCATCGAGCTCGAGCATCCGCTGGAAGTCATCGACTTCCTTGCCGAGGAGCCGAACGAGTTTGGACTTTCGTGCATCGGCAGCCGCGGGATCACCGGGGGCCTCACCGCGGAACATCTGAATCTCGAGAATCCGAAGGGCGAAACGCTCGGCGCCGCCGTGGCCCGCGTCGGCGGCGATCCCGCGCAGCTGCCCATGATGCCTCGCCGCGACATCGGCGCGGCCTTCGAGCTGCACATCGAGCAGGGTCCCGTGCTCGAGCGAGAGGGCATCGATATCGGCGTCGTCACGGCGATTGCCGGCGTCACGCGCTTGGAGATCGAATTTCAGGGCAGGGCGGGGCACGCCGGCACCACGCCGATGCAGGGGCGCCGCGATCCGCTGGTCGCCGCGGCGCGCATGGTGAGCTGGGTGCAGGAGACGGCGCTCGAGCTAGCGGCGGCGGAACGCGGCCATTTCGTCGCCACCGTCGGCATCATCGAAGCGCTGCCCGGCGCCAGCAACGTGATCCCGAGGAGCGCGCGGATCGTCATCGACGCGCGCAGCGAGGATCGGCGCTTGATGGAGGAGTTCCGCGAAATGCTGGATGTCCGGAGCCGCTCCGCCGCCGAGGCGGCCAACGTCGAGCGCTCGAGGCTCGCGTGCCTATCCGACAATCGCCCGGCGGCGTGCGACGCGCATTTGCAGGCCGTGCTGCACCAGAGTGCGAATACCTTGGAGTTCAGCTCCAAATTCATGGCCAGCGGCGCCGGCCACGACATGGCTTTCATTTCTCAGGTCGCGCCGGCCGCGATGGTGTTCATTCCCTGCAAGGACGGCCTCAGCCATGCTCCGGAAGAGTGGGCGAGCGCGGGCGCGTTGGCGGCCGGCGCCGAAGTGCTGTTCGAGGCGATCCTCGAGGTCGACCGGACTACAACAAATCCTTGAGCCGGTAGTACAGCATCGCGAGCACCAGCGAGGGCCTGCGCAGCAGAGGTCCGCCGGGGAAGTCGCGATGCGGCAGACGCGCGAATACATCGAAACGTTCCGCGGTTCCCGCCACCGCCTCCGCGGCCAGCTTGCCTGCCAGGACGGTGAGGGACATGCCGTGACCGGAAAAGCCCTGCAGATAGAATACGTTCGGCGACAGGCGCCCGAAGTCGGGCGCCCGGCTCATGGTGATGTCGAGATAGCCCCCCCACGCATATTCGACCTCGATCGCGGAGAGCTCCGGGAAAATGCGCACCATGCGCCGGCGCATGGATTCGGCCAGATGCGGCGGCTGCAGGGCGCTGTAGCTCACCCGGCCGCCGAAGAGCAGCCGGCGGTCGGCGGATAGGCGAAAATAATCCAGGATCCAGTTGATATCGGCCACCGCCGCGGTGCTCGGCAGAAGCGACCGCGCCAGCGCCGCCTCGAGCGGGCGGGTGGCGACGATGTAGGTGCCGACCCCGAGGATCCGCCGGGAGAGCGCCGGCGCGAACGAGCCGAGATAGGCGTTTCCGCAGAGCACGAGATGCCGGCAGCGAACCCTGCCGTGCTCGGTGTGTATGACCACCCGGGCGCCTTCTTCGTAGCGCAGCGCCTGGGTTTGCTCGAAGATCACCGCGCCGGCGGACTCCGCGGCACGCGCCACGCCTTGAGTGAATTTCAACGGATGCAGATGGCCGCTGCGGGTATCCAACAGTCCGCCTAGATAGCGGGCGCTTCTCACATGGGCTTGCAGTTGCTCGCGATCGAGCAAGCTCACCGAATCGTAGCGGTAATCGCCGCGAAGCTCGTCGAACCACGCGGCAAGCTCGTTCAGATGCCGCGGCTTGGTCGCGACGTGCACATGGTTTGGGCGATAATCGCACTCGATGCCGTGGCGCTGGATGAGCGACTGATTGAGATCGAGCGCCTCCACCGACATCTCGAACAGCCGTTTCGCGTCCTCGCGGCCGAGTTGGGACGCGAGCGACTGTTGGCTGGCTGCGAGCCCGAAAATAGTCTGGCCGCCGCTGCGGCCCGAGGCGCCGTATCCGACGAAATTCGCCTCGAGCAGGGCGACCTTGAATCCGCGCTGCGCCAAGTGCAGTGCCGCAGAGCATCCCGCAAGCCCGCCCCCGACGACGGCGATGTCCGTGTCGAGCTCTCCGGCGAGCGCCGCGCGCGGGGGTTGCAGGCTCGGCGGGCTCGAGGCGCTGTAATAGGACGGAGGCGGTGGCTGGCGGAGGCGCACGGGGATGACTCGGTGAGGTAACTGTTTAAGATCTTATAGCTATTGACAGGTTCTGGCGCCTGTGGGCTCAGGAGGCAAATCCGCTTCCAGGCGTATGTATTGCATTGCACAAAACGTCGCTAAGTCCTGGAAATGCCTAAATCTTGGCTTATTTTGCACGCCCCGCCGGGACGGGACGGCCTTGGTATGGTGTAATAAGGCTGCTGATAAAGCCTAGCCGTCTATCTAGGCGTTTAATTTATTAAACATGTCTCGGTTGCCCGTCATCGGAATTCCCGCCGATCGCCGGCTCTGTGGGAAGCACTATTTCCACGTGGTCGGCGAGAAGTACATCGACGCCATCGCCGCCGGCGCGCGCGCGCTGCCGATGCTGGTGCCGTCCCTCACGCCCACGCTGGATTTGTCGCAGTTGGTCGAGGCTTGCGACGGAATTTTGTTCACGGGCAGCCCCTCGAACGTCGAACCTCATCACTACGGAGGCCCGGCCAGCGCGCCGGGAACACTGCATGATCCTAGTCGGGACGCTACGACGCTTCCGCTGATCCCCCAGGCCGTCGCCGCCGGTGTACCGGTGCTCGCGATTTGCCGGGGATTTCAAGAAATGAACGTGGCGTACGGGGGTACGCTGCACCAACGGTTGCACGAGGTTGGATTCTCGGACCACCGGGAGGATGAATCCCAACCCCTCGACGTGCAATACGGGCCCGCTCACGAGGTCCTTCTGGAGCCTGGAGGGTCGCTTCGCGACATCGCCGGACAGGACCGCCTCAAGGTCAACTCGTTGCATTGGCAGGGAGTCGAGACGTTGGGCCGAGGCCTCGAGGTGGAAGCCCGCGCACCGGATGGCGTCATCGAGGCCTTCCGGGTCGCCGACTCGCGGAGTTTCGCGCTCGGCCTGCAATGGCATCCTGAATGGCAGTTCGAGAGGAACCCGTTTTCAAGCGCGTTGTTCGCGGCCTTCGGCGAGGCCGCCCGGCGGCGCGCAGCAGGTAGAAGGTGATTTTATGGCCAGCACGATTCAACAATTTCTAAAGGAACACGGGATCTCGGAGGTCGAGGCCATCATCCCGGACATGGCCGGCGTTGCGCGCGGAAAACTCATGCCCGCCGAGAAATTTGCCGAGGAGGAGGGCATGCGGCTCCCCGAGGCGATATTCCTGCAGACGGTCACCGGCGACTATCCGGAGGATCAAAGCGCGATGAACCCCTCGGACATCGACATCGTGCTGAAGGCCGACCCCAAGACGGTCCGGGTGGTGCCCTGGGCCGCGGAGCCGACCGCGCAGGTGATTCACGATTGCTTCTATGGCGACGGGCGTCCGGTGACCATGTCGCCGCGTTATGTGCTGCGGCGGGTGCTGGAGCTCTACGAGGCGCACGGCTGGGAGCCCGTGGTCGCTCCCGAGCTGGAGTTCTTCCTGGTCGAGCCGAATGTCGACTCCGACTATCCGTTGAAGCCGCCGGTGGGCCGCTCCGGGAGGCCGGAGATCGGCCGCCAGGCGTACAGCATCGCGGCGGTCAACGAGTTCGACCCCCTGTTCGACGACATGTACTCGTTTTGCGAGGCGCAGGACATCGAGATCGATACGCTGATCCACGAGGCGGGCGCGGCGCAGATGGAGATCAACCTGCTGCACGGGTACCCGATGAGCCTCGCCGATCAGGCATTTCTCTTCAAGCGGACCGCGCGAGAGGCGGCGATGCGGCACAAGATGTACGCGACGTTCATGGCGAAGCCCATGGCCAAGGAGCCGGGCAGCGCCATGCATTTGCACCAAAGCGTCATCGACGCGAAAACCCGCCGCAACATATTCAGCAATGCCGACGGCACGCCCTCACCGCTCTTCTTCGGACACATCGCGGGACTTCAGAAGTATTTGCCGGGCGCGATGTCGCTGTTCGCGCCGAATGTGAACAGCTACCGGCGCATCAGCCGCTACTCGTCGGCGCCGATCAACGTGCACTGGGGATACGACAACCGCACCGCGGGCCTGCGCGTGCCGATGTCCGGACCCGAGGCCCGGCGCGTGGAGAACCGGGTCGGCGGCGCGGACGCGAATCCGTACCTCGCGATCGCCGCATCGCTCGCCTGCGGATATCTCGGCATGGTGGAAGGTTTGAAGCCCTCCGAGCCCATTGCCGGAAGCGCGTACGACCTCGCCATTGCCTTGCCGCGCACCCTGGCGGAGGCCTTGAGGCTGCTGCGCGAGTCGAAGGCGCTGGTTGACCTGTTCGGCGACCGCTTCGTGCTCGCCTTTACGGCGGTCAAGGAGGCCGAGTACGAGACCTTCGCGCAGGTGATCAGCTCCTGGGAGCGCGAACATCTGTTGCTGAACGTCTAAGAGAATCGGGGGTTCTGCTCTGTCCCCCGGCCGCAGGCTGAGATATAACTAGCGCCTCGCAACGACTTGAGGGGACGCGGTTAATGAGGAGAGCGGCGGTGTCTAGGCGTGGGGCTGCAATACTGGCGCTCGGATTCCTTTCGTTATTGGCGGCATGCGGGGGCTCCAACGCGCCGGGAAAGGGCGGCGCCGCGCAGGGGGCGTCCGATCGAGCGGCTTCCGGCGCCGCGGGTTCCGGCCAGGTGCTGAACCTCTACATCTGGTCCGACTACCTCGCGTCCAACACGCTCTCCGACTTCGAGCAGCAGACCGGCATCAAGGTCAACGCGTCCTATTTCGACACCAACGAGACCCTCGAGACCAAGCTCCTCGCCGGCTCGAGCGGCTACGACGTGGTGGTGCCCACCGCCTCGTACTTCGAGCGGCAGATCAAGGCCGGCGTCTATCTGACGCTCGACAAATCGAAGCTCCCCAATCTCAAGAACATGGACCCCGATCTGATGGCGCGCGTGGCCCAGCACGATCCCGGCAACGCGCACGGCGTCATCTACATGTGGGGCACCAACGGCGTCGGCTACAACGAGAAAATGGTGAAGGAATTGCTGCCCGATGCGCCGCTCGACAGCTGGCGCCTGGTGTTCGATCCCGCGGTGGCCTCGAAGATCGCGAAATGCGGGATCAGCGTGCTCGATTCGCCCGCCGAGATGGTGCGCGTGGTGCTCAGCTATCTCGGACGCGATCCGAATTCGCAGAAGGCCGAGGATTTGGCCGCCGCCGAGGAGACGCTCCTGAAGATCCGGCCCTACATCCGCAACATCAATTCTTCGGAATACATCGAAGCCCTGGCAAACGGCGATCTCTGCGTCGCCGTCGGCTATAACGGCGACATCCTGCAGGCGCGCGATCGCGCCCGGGACGCGAACAAGGGCGTCGACGTCAAATACATCGTGCCGAAGGAGGGGTCCATCCTCTGGTTCGACATGCTGGCCATCCCCAAGGACGCGCCGCATCCCGATGCCGCCTACGCCTACATCAATTACATCATGGAGCCGAAGGTCACGGCCGACATCACCAACTTCAAGCGCTTCGCGAACGCCAACGCCGCCTCCACCCCCTATGTGCTCGAGTCCGTCAAGGACGATCCGGCCATCTACCCGCCGCCGGAGCTGCGCCAAAAGCTCGCCGTGCAGCTCGCGGATTCGCCGGAACAAACACGAGCCATCACGCGTCTCTGGCAGAAGTTCAAGACAGGGCAATAACCGATGGCCAATTCCGGCGCAGCAGTCAAGACCGCTCCCTGGCGCGATCCCGCGGCGCGTCCCTACGTGGAGATCGAGCGTGTGACGAAGTCCTTCGGCGACTTCAAGGCCGTCGACGACGTGAGCCTGAAGATCTACCAGGGCGAGATATTCTGCCTGCTCGGCGCATCGGGCTGCGGCAAGACGACGCTCCTGCGCATGCTCGGCGGCTTCGAGACGCCGACCTCGGGACGCATTTTGATCGACGGCGAGGACATGACCGGCGTACCGCCGTACGAGCGGCCGGTGAACATGATGTTCCAGTCGTATGCGCTGTTCCCGCACATGAACGTCGAACAAAACGTCGCCTTCGGCCTGAAGCAGGACGGCGTCCCCAAGGCGGAGATCGCGGAGCGCGTCGCGACCATGCTCGAGCTCGTCAAGCTCGGCGGGTTCGGCAAGCGCAAGCCGCACCAGCTGTCCGGCGGACAGAAGCAGCGGGTCGCGCTGGCGCGCTCGCTGGTGAAGCGTCCGAAGCTGCTCCTGCTCGATGAACCATTGGGGGCCCTGGATAAGAAGCTGCGCGAACACACGCAGTTCGAGCTGATCGGCCTGCAGGACAAGCTCGGGGTGACGTTTCTGGTGGTCACTCACGACCAGGAGGAGGCGATGACGCTCGCGAGCCGCATCGGCGTGATGGATCACGGCGAGATCGTTCAAGCCGGCACGCCCTCCGAGATCTACGAGTTTCCGTCATCGAAATTCGTCGCGGATTTCGTCGGTTCGGTGAACATTTTCGAAGGCAAGCTCCTCGAGGACGAGCCCGAGTACGTGCGCATCGTGTCGGAGGAATTGGGCGGCACCATCTACGTGAGCCACGGCATCAGCGCGGCGCCCGAGGCGGTGGTGTGGGCCGCGGTGCGGCCGGAGAAGATCTTCATGTCGACCTCGCCGCCCCAGAGCGACGGCGGCGGCAGCGCGCACGGCACCGACAACGTGGTTCGAGGCGCGGTCCAGGACATCGCCTACCTCGGCGACCTGTCGATTTATCTGGTGAAGCTGCCCACCGGCAAGGTGGTTCGGGTGACGCAGCCGAACACCTCGCGCCACGCCGAGGCGATCACGTGGGATCAGCAGGTGTATCTGTCGTGGGACGCCTCGAGCCCCGTGATCGTCACCCGATGATTCGATGAGACGCCGTAATCCATTCAGCCGAATCGGCATCTCCGGCCGCGGCCTGGTGGTGACGCTGCCCTATTTGTGGCTCTTGCTGTTTTTCGTCGTCCCCTTCGTCATCGTGCTGAAGATCTCGTTTTCCGACATCGATCTCGCGATTCCTCCCTACAAGCCGCTGATCGAATGGGTCGGAAAAAACGCGTTGGCCATCCGGGTCAACTTCAACAACTACGCGTTTCTATTCACCGATTCGCTGTACATCAGCGCCTTCCTGAACTCGATCAAGGTCGCGTTCATTTCCACGCTCTTGTGCTTGGCTATCGGCTATCCGATCGCCTATGGCATCGCGCGCTCCACTCCGACCACCCGCAACATCCTGCTGCTGCTCGTGGTGCTGCCGTTCTGGACCTCGCTCCTGCTGCGCGTGTACGCCTGGATCGGGCTGCTCAAGGCCAACGGCGTCATCAACAACGTGCTCATCTGGCTCGGCGTGATTCACGAGCCCATCACCATGCTGTACACGCCGTTCGCCATGTACGTGGGCATCGTGTACTCCTATCTGCCGTTCCTGATCCTGCCGCTGTATGCGAATCTCGAGAAAATGGACTGGCAGCTGCTCGAGGCGGCGGAGGATCTGGGGTGCCGCCCGTGGCAGGCGTTCTACAAGATCACGCTGCCGCTCTCGAGGAACGGCATCCTGGCGGGCTCCATGCTCGTGTTCATTCCGGCCGTGGGCGAGTTCGTGATTCCGGCGCTGCTCGGCGGACCGAACGCGTTGATGATCGGCCGCGTGCTCTGGGATGAGTTCTTCTCGAACCGTGCCTGGCCGGTGGCGAGCGCCGTGGCCATCTTGCTGCTCATCCTCCTGGTGCCCTTCATGATGTGGTACCAGAGCGTTCAGGCCCGCGAGTCGGCGGGCACCCGATGAACTACCGGCGCTCGTTTTTCATCCTCACCTGCCTGGCGTTCGGATTCGCGTTTCTGTACGTCCCGATCCTCTCGATGGTGGTGTTTTCCTTCAACGCATCGAAATTGGTCACGGTGTGGGATTCGGCGAACTCGCCGACGCTCAAATGGTATTACTCGCTGCTGCATAACGACGAGATCCTGGATGCCGCGTGGATCTCGCTCAAAGTGGCGGTCATGAATGCATCGGGGTCGGTGATTCTCGGAACGCTGGCGGGATTCGGCCTGGCGCGCTTCTCGCAGTTTCGCGGGCGATTCACGCTCAACGCCATGACCACCGCGCCGCTGGTGATGCCGGAGGTGATCACCGGCTTGTCGCTGCTCCTGCTGTTCGTCGCCTTGGAGCAGACGATCGGGTGGCCGGCGGGCCGGGGCATCACCACCATGACCATCGGGCACATGACCTTTTCCATGGCGTATGTCACCGTCGTCGTGCAGTCGCGCATGGCGACCTTCGATACGGCGCTCGAGGAGGCCGCCATGGATCTGGGCGCCCGGCCGGTGAAGGTTTTCTTCTTGATCACGCTGCCCATCATTTTCCCGGCCATTCTGTCGGGCTGGCTGCTGGCGTTCACGCTGTCCTGGGATGATCTGGTGATCTCCAGCTTCACCTCCGGGCCCGGCTCGAGCACGCTGCCCATGGTGGTGTTCTCGAAGGTTCGCTTGGGCGTGAGTCCCGAGATCAACGTGCTCGCGACCATCACCATCACGGTCGTCACGCTGATGATCGTCGGCGTGAGTTTCTGGATGTCGCGCGCCGCGAGAATCGAGAAGGCGGGCGCGTAGCGGGTTGCGTCGCCGCCTCCGGGCGGCCGTTCACTGCCGCGCGCCGATTATCGAGGCGAAGGCCGCGCCGATCTGGGATCATGTTCACGGCGGGGCGGCAAACTTTTTCAGGGCACGCCAGTCTGAAGGCTGTGGTGCGCGCGCAAATGTGGGAGATCCGGATGAGTTCACGTTTCTTTGCAATTGGAGCCCTGGCAAGCCTGGCGGCCATTACGGCATCGTCGGCTGTCGCTCCGTCGCGACTGATCAACTTGCACCGGGCGGCGGCCCCGGGCAGCGCCCACCTCTATGCGGTGGGTACCCGCAGCGCCGCGCAGCGTCAGAACGGGACCACCGCCAAGATGGATGCCGTGCTCGCGGACCTCTCGCGGCACGCGTCATTGGCGCGGCCCACGCATTTACTCACCGATCTGCACTCGCTGAGCCCTGCCGCCCGATTTACGCAGCTGTCGGCGGGCGGACCGGCGTACGTCGCGATCGATGCCACCACGCACGGCGATCCGCAAGCATTGGAAGCGGCGTTGGCGGCGCTGGGTCTGCAGAAGCCGGCGGTCTATTCGAACGATGTCGGCGGCTTGCTGCCGGTCAGTCAGCTCGCGGCCGCGGCCGCGAGCGGCGAGGTTGCCGGCATCCGTGCCAGCATGTCGCGAACCCGAGCAGGCGTGCTGGCCACGCAGGGCGACTTCGCGCAGCTCAGCTCCGTCGTACGCACGAACTATCCGACGCTGCTGGGCACCGGCGTGACCGTGGGTGTGCTCTCGGACAGCTTCAATTGCTATGCGGTGTACGCAGTACCGGCGAACGGGGTCCCGGTCTCGGGCAATGAGGGCTACGCCTACAATGGATTCACCGCCGATTACGCCACCGACGTATCGACCGGCGCTTTGCCGGCCGGCGTCGATGTGCTCGCGGAGGCGTCGTGCCTGAGCTATTACGCGCCGGCGACGGCGCCGCAGGACTCGCAATATCCGCCGTTCTCGGACGAAGGCCGGGCGATGCTGCAGATCGTGCACGCCGTGGCGCCGGGTGCGGGCCTCGCGTTCTATACCGCGGACAACAGCGAAGCGGATTTCGCCACCGGAATAGCCGCGCTGGCCACCGCCGGCGCGAAAGTCATCGCCGACGACGTGGGCTACTACGATGAGCCGTTCTTCCAGGACGGACTGGTCGCGCAGGCGGTGGATGCCGTCGAAGCGCAAGGGGTGGCGTATTTCTCCGCGGCCGGCAACGACAGTGATCTGTCCTACCAGAACACGGCGCCGAGCTTTGCCTCGACATCGACCAGCGGAGCGAATGCGGGCGAGCATCTGCTCAATTTCGACCGGACAGGCGCGACCAATACGACCTCGTTGCCGGTAGCGATTCCGCCGATTCCGCCGGGCGATTTCATCGCCGTGGTGGTGGAGTGGGACCAGCCGTACGTGACCGGCGCTCCCTCGAGCGGCGGCGCGACCAGCAGCATCGACCTGTGCGTCTCGGGTGCAACCGGCAGCGTCTCGGTCACGGATTACGACGGTAATGCGGTGAGCTGCACGGGGCCGAACGCCGTGGGATCGGATCCCTACCAGATCCTGATCATCGGCAACCCGGCGACTGCCTCCGGCAATACCCCGGCGCAGAATTTGAGCATCGTGGTGGGCCTTGCGACCAACGCGAGCGGCACGATCGTCCCGGGCCGGATCATCGTCTCCGTCGAGGATGACGGTCTCGGCAGCACCATCAGTGCGTTTGCCACCAACAGCGCCACCATCCAGGGGCATCCCGGCGCGGCCGGCGCCGCGGCGGTCGGAGCCGCCTTCTACTTCCAGACTCCCGCGTGCGGAACGACGCCGGCGGTGCTCGAGCCCTATTCCTCGCTGGGCGGTGCGCCCATCCTGTTCAGCACGACCGGGACGCGCCTCGCGGCAGCGGTCATCCGGCAAAAACCGGACTTCGTCGGACCCGACGGCGTCAACGACACGTTCCTGGGATTCCAGCTCACGCCCCAGGCCCTTCCGCCCACGGGCGTGCCCGTTTCCTCCAGCGGATTGCTGACCACGTCGATCAGTCAGTGCCAGAACGATGCCGCATATCCGAATTTCTTCGGCACCTCGGCTGCCACGCCGCACGCGGCCGGCATCGCGGCGCTCATGCTTCAGGCGAACACTGCGGCGACTCCGACGGAGATCTATGCCTCGCTGCGTTCGAGCGCATTGCCGATGAGCACGTCGACCCCGAACTTCAGTTCCGGCTACGGGTTCATCCAGGCCGATACGGCGCTCGTGATCCCGACCCTGTCGCTGTCCGTGCCGTCGGTCGAGCTGGGTTCGACCGCCACGCTCACGTGGACCTCGATCGATTCCACGGGCTGCACCGCGTCGGCAAGCGGCAGCGGAATTTCAGCCAACTGGACCGGGGCGCAGGCAACCAGCGGCAGCTTGGTTCTGACGCCGACCGCGGCCGGGACGCAAACCTACACTTTGACGTGCACGAATGCGTTCGGTACGTCCGCGGCCGGAACGGCCACCCTGCCGGTCTACACGGGCACGCCTCCGGCGGTGCCCACGTTGACGCTGGGCTCGCCCTCCGTCGCCGTTGGCAGCTCGACGACGCTGGCGTGGTCTTCAGTGAGCGCGACGAGCTGCACGGCCTCCGGCGCGTGGAGTGGGACGCTGGCCACGAGCGGCAGCGAGACGATCACTCCGTCGGCCGTGGGACCTCAAACCTACTCGCTCACCTGCAGTAATGCCGGCGGCCCGTCCACTGCCGTCAGCGTCATCCTGACCGCGACGCCGGAGGTGCTCACACCCACCGCGCCCACGCTGACGCTGAGTTCGTCTTCCGTTCCTGCCCTCACAACGGTCACGATCAGCTGGAGCTCGACCTACGCGACCTCGTGCACGGCCGGCGGCAGCGCGAACGCGGCTAGCTCGGGTTGGTCGGGGGTTCTGGGGTCGTCGGGCCAGACCACCGTGACTCCGATTACGACGGGTACGTTCACGTACACGCTGTACTGCACGAATTCGGCCGGCACCTCGGGGCCGACCACCACCGACAATTTGACCGTCACCGCAGCGACCGACACCGGCGGAGGCGGCGCCCTCGACGAGTTCACGTTGCTCGGGTTGGCTGTCTTGGGGGCGTGGCGGGCGCTGGCAAGGAGAAAATCGGCCACGCACGTGGCGTAGGTAGCAGCCTCGCTCGCCGGCGACGGCGAGCGAGGCTGCTCAGACGAGTACTCGCTCGATGCCGCCGGTGTTCGCGCGGCGCACGTAGGCCGGCAGCCAATCCGCGCCGAGCAGGTTCTTCGCGATCTCGACCACGATGTACTCGGCGTCGAGATCCGCATCGTCGTTGAAGCGCTTGAGCCCCTGAAGACAGGAGGGACACGAGGTGAGCACCTTGACCTCGCCGCGATGGCCCCCCGCACGGATCTCTTCCGCGCCCGCGCGCACTTCCTGTTCCTTGCGGAAGCGGACCTGAGTCGACACGTCGGGCCGGCTGATCGCCAGAGTGCCCGATTCACCGCAGCACCGGTCGTTCTTCCCGATACGTCCGTTCTGCGCCGCGTTCATGAGCGTGTTCACCACCGTCAGCGGATCATGCCTCTTCATCGGAGAATGACAGGGGTCGTGATACATGTAGCGAACGCCGGTGACGTTCGAGAGCTGCACGCCCTTCTCCATCAAGTATTCGTGAATATCGAGGATTCTGCAGCCCGGAAAGATCTGGTCGAATTGATAGCCCTGCAATTGATCGAAGCACGTTCCGCAGCTCACGATGACCGTCTTGATGTCGAGGTAGTTCAGGGTATTCGCCACGCGATGAAACAGGACGCGGTTGTCGGTGATGATCTTCTCTGCCTTGTCGAACTCGCCGGCGCCGCGCTGCGGGTAGCCGCAGCAGAGATAACCGGGCGGCAGCACGGTCTGCACGCCGACGTGCCAGAGCATGGCCTGAGTGGCGAGTCCCACCTGTGAAAAGAGGCGTTCCGACCCGCAGCCGGGAAAATAGAACACCGCCTCGGTGTCGCTCGTGGTGCGCCCGGGGTCGCGGATGATGGGGACGTAGTTCTTGTCCTCGATGTCGAGCAGCGCCCGCGCCGTCCTCTTTGGCAGGCCGCCCGGCATCGGCTTGTTGACGAAGTGAATCACTTGCTCCCGAATCTGCGGCTTGCCGGTGGTCGCCGGCGGTCGCTTGGTTTGCGCGCTCGCCAGCGTCGCGAGAGCCCGGTTCGCCAGCCGCTGAGCCTGGTAGCCCCAGTCGATCATGATTTTTCGCGCGAGCTTGATGGTCTTGGGATTCGAGGCGTTCAAGAAGAACATGGACGCGGCCGTGCCCGGGTTGAACCGCTTCTTGCCCATGCGCCGCAGCCAGTCGCGCAGCATCATCGACACATCGCCGAAATCGATGCCCACCGGGCAGGGGCTCAGGCATTGATGGCATACGGTGCAATGATCGGCGACATCCGCGAGCTCGTTCCAGTGCTCGATCGAGATGCCGCGCCGCGTCTGCTCTTCGTAGAGGAACGCCTCGATCAACAGCGACGTCGCCAGAATCTTGTCGCGGGGAGAATACAGCAGGTTCGCGCGCGGCACGTGAGTCGAGCACACCGGCTTGCACTTCCCGCAGCGCAGGCAGTCCTTGATGGCGTCCGAGATCGAGTTGATGTCGGATTGCTGCATGATCAAGGATTCATGACCCATGAGTCCGAAACTCGGCGTGTAGGCGCGGCGCAGGTCGCTGCCCTTCATCAGCTTGTGCTTGTTGAAGCGCCCTTCGGGGTCTATGCGCTGCTTGTAGCTGCGAAAATCGGCGAGCTCCGGGTCGGTCAAATGCTCGAGCTTCGTGATTCCGATGCCATGCTCCCCCGAGATCACGCCGTTCAAGTCGCGCGCGATTCCCATGATGCGCGCCACCGTCCGATTGGCGGTCTGCAGCATGGCGTAGTTGTCGGAGTTTACGGGGATGTTGGTATGGACGTTGCCGTCGCCGGCGTGCATGTGCAGGGCGACGAACACGCGTCCCTGGAGAATTTGCCGGTGCAGCGCCTCGCACTCGGCCACGATCGGTGCGCGGGATTCGCCCACGAAGATATGTTCGAGCTCGGCGCGGAGCTCCGCCTTCCAGCTCACGCGGATGCTTCGGTCCTGGAGCCGCTGGAATACCGAGTCCGAGAAATCCTCGGCGGCCGCTCGATCCTCCGGCGCGCGGACACCGAGCGCCTCGAGCGCCGCCCGGGCGGCGCTCATCGGGATATCCATGGAGTCGAGCAGGTATTCCCACCGCGCACGAACTCGCCTGAGAAGGCCGAGCGCCTCGTTGCGCCGCTCCGCGAGACCGTTCGTTGCCGCATCGAATCCGCCGCCGCCGGAGAGATGCCGCTCGAGCGCGCCGACCAGCTCGAGCTTGTTGGCGATGGACAGCTCGATATTGATGCGCTCGATCGCGTCGGTGTACTCGCCCAGGCGCTCCAGCGGAATGACGACGTCCTCGTTGATCTTGAAGGCGTTGGTATGCTTGGCGATGGCGGCGGTCTTCGCCCGATCGAGCCAGAATTGCTGCCGGGCCGCCGCGCCGGCCGCGATGAAGCCTTCTCCCGAGCGCGCATTGGCGAGGCGGACGATATCCGATGCGGCGCCCGCGACGGCGGCATCGCTCTCGCCGACGATATCGGCCAGGAGGATCAATTTCGGCAGCGCGTCGCGCTTCGATTTCGTGCTGTATCCGACCGCCTTGAGATAGCGTTCGTCCATGTGCTCGAGCCCCGCGAGGATCGCTCCGGCGGTTTTGCCGCGGGTATCGAGATAGCGCTTGATCTCCACGATGGAGGGAATGGCATCGCGCGCCTGACCGAAGAACTCCAGGCAAACGGTGCGGACGTGTTTGGGCATGTGGTGCAGCACCCAGCGCGCGGCCGTGATCAGACCGTCGCAGCCTTCCTTCTGAACGCCGGGAAGTCCTCCCAAGAATTTGTCCGTCACGTCCTTGCCGAGGCCGGCTTTGCGGAATCTCGCACCTTCGATGGCGAGCCGCTCGGTGCGCAGAATCGCGGCGGCATCGGGGGGCGAGCGGCCGTCCTTCCAAACGAGGTCGAAGCTCGCGACCGGCGTTTCGTGAATCTTGCCGAGGTTGTGATGCAGGCGGGTTACCTCGAGCCAGTCGCCTTGCGGATCGACCATGCGCCACCAGGCGAGATTGTCGACCGCCGTGCCCCACAACACGGCCTTCTTGCCGCCGGCATTCATCGCGATGTTTCCTCCTATGCAGGAGGCATCGGCCGAGGTAGGGTCGACCGCGAAGACCAGTGCGTTGCGGTCCGCCGCTTCGCTCACGCGACGGGTGACAACGCCCGCCCCGGCGAGAATCGTCGGACACGAAAGATCCGTCCCGGGCAGCACCATTTGTTCGATGGCGCCGAGCCCGTCGAGCTTCTCCGTGTTGATCACCGCGGACCACGGCGTGAGCGGCACCGAGCCGCCGGTGTAGCCCGTGCCGCCGCCGCGGGGGATCACGGTCAGACCGAGCTCGATGCAATCGCGCACCAGCCACGGAATCTCCGCCTCCGTGTCGGGCGTCAGCACCACGAACGGCAGATCGACCCGCCAGTCGGTGGCGTCCGTGACATGCGATACGCGCGCGTAGGCATCGAAGTGAATGTTGTCCGTGCGGGTATGCCGCGCCAGCGAGCGGCGCGTCCGCTTGCGTAGCACGGAAATTTCCGGGAAGCGCCGTTCGAAGCGCCGAACGGCGTCGCGGGCGGCCGACAGGAGCTCGAGTACCTTGTCGCCGCGGCGGCCATCCGCAGGATCGGTGCGCTTCTCGACTTCCCGCAGGCGATGGTGCAATGCCTCGATCAGCTGGCCGCGGCGTTTGGGGTTCTGAATCAGATCGTCCTCGAGGAACGGGTTTCGCTCCACGACCCAGATATCTCCCAGCACCTCGTACAGCATGCGCGCCGAGCGCCCGGTGCGGCGCTCGGCGCGCAGCTCATCGAGCAGAGACCACGCCTTCTCGCCGAGCAAACGGATGACGATTTCGCGGTCCGATAGCGAGGTGTAGTTGTACGGAATCTCCCGCAATCGCGTAACGGGAAGCTCGGCGTCGGATCGCGGCGCGGCGCGGGAGACTGCGGTGGGAGCAGCGCTCATGGACCAGGGATCTTAACCGCTTTCAATGTGCCGTCGCCTCGACTATCGTTGCCCGATGAAAAACAACACGTTCGTCAACCATCCGCCGCCGGCCGAGCTGCCGCCGGACAATCGGCCGCTGGTGGCGCCGATATATCAGTCGGTGAAGTTCACGTTCGACGACACCGAGGAAACCCTGCGCTATCTCAAAGGAGACCGTCCCGGGTTTTATTATTCGCGCACTTCGAATCCGACGCTTCGGCAGCTCGAGCTGACCCTTGCGCGGTTGCAGGGCAGGGAGGACTGTCTGCTGGTCGGATCCGGGGTCGCGACCATTGCCGCCGCGACCTTGGCGCTCTGCAAGCAAGGCGACCATATCCTTGCTTTCATCGAATCCTACGGACCCACCCGCTATCTCGTGCAGCATCTGCTCGCCCGCTACGGTGTGACCCACGATCTGTTGTCGATCGAGGATCACGCAGGCATCGAGCGTGTCCTCAACGAGACCAAAACACGGTTGGTCTTGTTCGAAAGCCCGACGAACCCGGTGACCAAGATCGCGGACATCGAGCACCTGACGAGCCATGCGCGGCGCAGCGGTTGTCTCACCGTGATGGACAATACGTTTGCGGGCTTTCACAACCACGGAAGCTTCGACATCGACATCTTTCTGCACAGCCTCACCAAGTACGCCTCCGGACACGGCGACGTGATGGGCGGGGCGATCATCGCCGGCCGGGAATTGATCAGGACCATGCGCAAGGACATCGTGTCGCTCGGCCCGACACTCGATCCGCATGCCGCGTTTCTGATCCAGCGCGGGATGCGCACCTATTTTCTGCGCTACGAGCGGCAGTGCGCCAATGCGCTCGCGGTGAGCCGGTTCCTTGCGGGCCATCCGCGAGTGAAGCGCGTGTTCTATCCCGGGCTCGAATCCCATCCGCAGCATGCGCTGGCCACCCGTCAAATGAAGGACTTCGGCACGGTGGTGAGCTTCGATCTCGACGGCGGCGCCAAGGAAGGCGGTCGCTTTGCGCAATCGCTCGAGTTTTTCTCGATCGCCGCGAGCCTGGGCTCGACCGAGTCGCTGGTGGTGCCGCCGCAGCTGCTGGGAGGCCAGGAGTACTCCCCGGAGCAACGGGCCTCGTCGCTCATCGGCCGAGGAACCGTGCGTCTCTCGATCGGCATCGAAGATGCCGAGGATCTGATCGCGGATTTATCGCAGGCCCTCGACCGGGCTTTCGCAGTCGTTTGACATAATGCAAGGCATCGGGTCTTGCCCAGGCGCCGAGGAATCCCTCGGGCATCGGGAATTCCCTCAAGCATCCGGTTTCCCGGCCGATGGTTGGTGCTGGACTGTCGTGCATGAGGTATGTCAGTGAGTGTCGAGCCGGCCGCCGCGTGCTATTCGCTGCATAGTCAGGCGGCGCGAGCCCATTTATCGGACTCGCTGGCCTCGCCGCAGTCGATTGCGCCGTTGCCGCGCGTTTGCGCGCAGCTCGCCGAGCTCACGGCCAAGCAAGTCACCGATTCCGCGCAGCTCGCCAAGCTGATTCAATCCGATCCGGCGCTGGCCGGCGAGATCATGCGAGTCGCGAATTCGCCGGCGCTGCGCCCGCGCGCGCCCGTCGTGTCGTTGCAGCAGGCGGTCTCCTGGCTCGGCGTCGCCGAGGTGCGCAATATTGCAACCGCCGTGATGTTGCGCGGCGAGGTTTTCAGCGCGCCCGGTCATGAGCCCGAGTCCGAGGATCTTTGGCGTGAAGCATGGCTCGCCGGGTTGTGGTCCAAAGAAATCGCCCGCAAGCGGCGCAAGCACGTGGAAAGCGCCTTTCTCGCCGCGCTGATGCATCGGACCGGCGCCGCGCTCGCGCTCAAGCTGCTCTCCCGTTTCGAGGCGGCTCAGAGCACGGCCATGGATGCGCGGAGCTTCGCCGGCCTCGTGGCCGAGTTCGAGCCCGCCTTCGGGCGGGTGTTGATGGATAGCTGGAGGCTGCCGGAGGATGTGCAAAGCGGCGCGAGCGGCTGGCGGAATTACCGCGACTCGCCGCATAGCGATCTTGCCGGGACCGTGAACGCTGCACATCTGTTCGCGACCCATACGCTGCATCCGCAATTGCTCGATGAGGATCTGGTGATGCAAAACCCGGTTTTCGAGCACCTCGGAGTTTTTCCCGACGATCGCCGGGAGCTCTTGGCGAAGCGGGACCACGTGCGCAGCCTCGCGGGCCTGTAAGCCATGGCGTCCGAGAAATTCGATCTGATCTGCCTCGGATCCGGGCCGGCCGGCCAGAAGGCCGCCATTCAGGCATCCAAGGCCGGGTTTCGCGCCGCGGTGATCGAGCGCGAGCCCCAGGTCGGGGGGTCTTGCTTGTTGTCGGGAACCATTCCGAGCAAGGCGCTTCGCGAGCAGGCGGTTCGCTACCGGCGAATGCGCGGAAGCGCCTCTTCCCTGGCGGTCGAGCTGTCGGGCGATGCCCCGCTGTCCGCCCTGCTCGAGGGCGTCGAGTCGGTGATCGCGGCCCAGGATCGATATCTTCAGGCGCAGCTCGCGCGCAATCAGGTGGCGCTGATCCGCGGCCGCGGCATGCTCAAGGATGCCAATCGCGTCGAAGTCGAGCGCCTGGACGGAACCCGCTCCGTGCTGCACGCGCATCGCATTCTGCTCGCCACCGGGTCCCGACCGCGGCACGTACCGGCGATCCAAGTCGACCACGAGCACATCCTCGACAGCGATTCCATCCTCAGTCTGCCGTATCTGCCGCGAACCTTGATCGTTTTGGGAAGCGGCGTCATCGCCTGCGAATACGCCTCGATCTTCGCGGCGCTGGGCAGCGCCGTGACTTTGGTGGACAAGGCGCCGGAGCCGCTGGGATTTCTCGACGCGCCTCTGCGGGCGGGCTTTCTCGCAGCGTTCCGCTCGATGGGCGGCACGTACTGTGCCGGAGCGGAGGTGCAGAGCGCGCGCTTTGACGGCTTCTCGCAGGTCGAGGTGTCGCTCGCCGGCGGGGGCACGCTGACCGCGGACATCGTCTTCGCGGCATTCGGCCGGATCGCCAATCTCGACGGCATCGGCCTGGATCGCCTCGAGCTCGCCGTGAGCTCGCGCGGTCATGTCGAGGTGAACGAGCGCTTCGAAACCAACATCCCGGGCATCTACGCCGCCGGCGACGCGATCGGGCCGCCGGCGCTCGCGTGCGCGGCGGCAGATCAGGGCCGGCGCGCGGCGCTCGCCGCGTTCGACCTTCAGCCGCCCGGCGTCACCAGCTTGGTGCCCACCGGGGTGTACACCATTCCCGAGATCGCCTGCGTCGGCCTATCGCGCGCGCAGGCATCCGCGAAAAAGATCGACGTGGTGATAGGCCGTGCGGATTTCGGCGAAGTGGCGCGGGCGCACATCGCGGGGGAGGCGGCGGGCTTCCTCGACCTGTTGTGCGATCGCGGCACCGGGCGGGTGCTCGGGGTTCAAGTGCTCGGGGAGGGCGCCACCGACCTCGTGCATCTGGGCCAATCGGCGATCACGACCGGCGAGACGGCGGAGTTCTTCGTCGAGCAGATTTTCAACTTTCCGACCATGACCGAGGCGTACCGGGTCGCCGCGTTCGACGTGATGAAACAGCGGGCAGCGATCGCCACCGCGCCGCCGGCGCTGGTGCGCGCGGCGGGCTGACGGGCGCGGCGGGCTGACGGGCCTACAAGTTGCGGATCAGATTGTCCGCGAATTCGCTGCACTTGACCTCGGTCGCTCCCTTCATGAGCCGCGCGAAATCGTAGGTCACCGTTTTTTGAGCGATGGTCCTGTCCATGGCGCCGATGATGGCGTCGGCCGCCTCCGACCACCCGAGGTAGCGCAGCATCATCTCGCCGGACAGAATCACCGAGCCGGGATTCACCTTGTCCAGGTTCGCGTACTTCGGAGCCGTGCCGTGAGTGGCCTCGAACACGGCGTGTCCCGTCAGGTAGTTGATGTTCCCGCCCGGAGCGATGCCGATGCCGCCGACCTGGGCCGCGAGCGCGTCCGAAAGATAGTCGCCGTTCAAGTTCATGGTGGCGACCACGTCGAATTCGTCGGGACGGGTGAGGACTTGCTGCAAGGTGATATCGGCGATCGCGTCCTTGATGATGACCTTTCCCGCCTGCTTGGCGGCTTCCATTTGCGCATTGGCCTCCTGCTCGCCGCGCGCTCCCTTGATCCGCTCCCATTGTTCCCAGGTGAATACCTGATCGGCGAATTCACGCTCCGCCAGCTGGTACGACCAGTTGCGAAAGGCGCCTTCCGTGAATTTCATGATGTTGCCCTTGTGCACGATCGTCACGCTCTTGCGCTTGTTGACGACGGCGTACTCCACGGCTGCGCGGAACAACCGCTCGGTTCCTTCCTTGGAGGCCGGCTTCAGGCCGATACCGGAGCTCCCGGGAAAGCGGATCTTTGCAAATTGCTTCGGAAAGTTTTGCTTGAACAGCTCGAGGAATTTCGCGGCGTCGGCCGATCCCGCCTCGAACTCGATGCCCGCATAGATGTCCTCGGTGTTCTCGCGAAAGATCACCATGTCGACCTTCTCCGGCGCCACCACCGGCGAGGGCACGCCCTTGAACCAGCGGACCGGGCGCAGGCAGACGTACAAATCCAATAGCTGGCGCAGCGCCACGTTGAGCGAGCGGATGCCCCCGCCGACCGGCGTGGTGAGCGGTCCCTTGATCGAGACCAGGTATTCGCGGCACGCGGCGACCGTCTCGTCGGGAAGCCAGGTGTTGTAGGTCTTGTTCGCCTTCTCGCCGGCGAACACTTCCATCCAATGGATCTTGCGTTTGGACCCATAGGCCTTGTGCACGGCCGCGTCGAATACCCGCACGCTCGCCCGCCAGATGTCCGGGCCGGTGCCGTCGCCCTCGATGAAGGGGACGATGGGCTGATCGGGCACGCGCAGCTTACCGTTCGCAACGGTGATTTTTTCGCCCCCCGCGGGGACTTGGACGGAAAACGGCCTGACCTCGGACATTCCTGCTCTCCTTTTGCCGCGGCAATGCTAGCATGTGCGGTTGGAGAACCGCATTGCGTACGCTAGCATCCACACCCACCCGCGACGGCTTCCGCATGCCGGCCGAGTTCGAGCGGCATGCCGGATGTTGGATGCTGTGGCCCGAGCGGACCGATAATTGGCGGGCCGGAGCGAAGCCGGCCCAGGCCGTGTTCGCCGCCGTGGCCGAGGCCATCGCGGCGAGCGAGCCGGTCACCGTCGGCGTGTCGGCCGGACAATTTCAGAATGCGCGGGCGCGGCTGTCGCCGAAGGTGCGCCTGGTCGAGCTCACGGCCAACGACGCGTGGATCCGCGATTGCGGACCGACGTTCCTCGTCGACGCCCGGGGCAGACGGCGCGGCGTCGACTGGACTTTCAATGCCTGGGGCGGACTCGCCGGGGGGCTGTACTTTCCCTGGGACCGCGATGACGAAGTCGCGCAGAAAGTGCTCGAGATCGAAGCGGCCGATCGGTACCGCACGCCGTTCGTCCTCGAGGGCGGCGCGATTCACGTCGACGGCCAGGGTACCTGCCTCACGACCGAGGAGTGTCTCCTCAATCCCAATCGCAATCCGGGGCTGGGACGCGCGGATATCGAGGAAGTGCTGCGCCGCTATCTCGGCGTGAGCACGGTGATCTGGCTCGGTGCGGGCGTGTACCTGGACGAGACCGGCGGCCATATCGATGAGCTCGCGTGCTTCACGAGTCCCGGCCATGTCGCGCTGACCTGGACCGATGACCGCAAGGATCCTCAATACGAGATCTCGATGGACGCCTACCGGCGCTTGAAGAGCGCCCGCGATGCGCGGGGACGCGCGCTCACCGTTCACAAGATCCACCAGCCGGGACCTTTGTTCATGACCGCCGAGGAGGCGGCCGGGATCGACCGGCGCGAGGGATCGCGCCCGCGCCGGGCCGGCGACCGCTTGCCGGCGTCGTATATCAATTTCTACGCCGCCAACCGGCACGTGGTGATGCCGCTTTACGACAAGCGCTGGGACCGGGCCGCGATGCGCACCCTGGGGCGGCTGTTTCCGACCCGCAAAGTGATCGGTGTCGAGACGCGCGAAGTGCTCCTCGGAGGCGGCAACATCCATTGCATCACCCAACAGGTGCCCCGAGCGGCCCGGCCGTCGAAAGCCTGACCCGCGGGCCCGACACCGCTGATGGAACTTTGCCGCGCGCACTCCCTCGAAAGTCTCTATTCTACGCAGCCTTACGATGATCCAACCCGTCCGCCACAACTGGAAGCCGCAGTGCACCCCCTCTTGAGAAAATACGCTTACAAGATCATGAGCGCACTGGTCTGCGCCGCCGCCGTCGTTGCCGCCGGCTGCCATAGCCAGGGCAATACCAGCTTCTACGGCATTTCCTGGGTGGACGTGACCAGCGAGCCCGGCGCTGCTAATTTTACGAGCTACATCGTCACCATCGACTCCGTCACCCTGACCCGAAGCGATGGGGTGGTGGTCACCGCGGTCGCCACTCCGGAGATCGTCGATCTCACCCAAGTGCACACCACCGCCGAGTTGTGGAGTTCCGGGTCGATTCCCGACGGCACGTACACCTCGGCGACCGTTACCATGGATTACACCCCTATAGCGTCGGGTGGAACGTCGCTGATTTCCGTCATGGTCAACGGCCTGCCGCAGACCGCGAACGTGGTGGATGCGGTAACCGAGACGACGCCGACCACGTATTCGATCACCACGAATTTCGATCCCGCCAACCTGCCCACGATTACCCCCACCTACGCATCGACGAGCGCCGTATTGCTCACCCTCGACTTCGATCTGTCGGCGATGGGTGTGGTAAACCTTGCCACCAGTCCGGCGACGTATACCGTGAGGCCGTACGTGACCATCGGAATGCAAGCTCCCAACACGAGACTCATCCGGGTGCGCGGTCCGTTGATCAACTCCAGTGTCTCGGTGAACACCTACACGGTCTACATACGGCCGTTCTACGATGAGGCCAACAATTTAGGGAGCCTCACACTATTCAGTCAGCCGAACACCGTCTACACCCTGAACGGCAACACGTACGTCGGCAACGGCGGCCTGGATGCCTTGGCGCTATTGTCGGCGGGAACTACCGTCACCGCCGGATATACGACGTTCCAAACCGACTACAATCCGACCAACGGGGCGACCGCCGGCAGGTTCAATCTGGACTATGTGGTGGCCGGAAGCACGCTCGAGGATTACTACACCGAGGGCATCAGCGGCGACGTGATCGCCCGCGATGGCAATACGGTGACCTTGCTGGGTGCGACCTTGTTCCTGAACACCGCGGATGAATTTTTCTTTTGCGGGGTCGTCGACGTTAACTCGCTCTGCCAGGGGACTACCCAGGTGCTGCTGGGAACGGGGACGCTCGTCACCGCGGACGACAATTCGACGCTCACCGCCGCGACCGGCTTGAACTACAACTCCATTTCGGTCGGCCAGCACATTACGGTGCGGGGGCAATACAATGGGACATCGGCGACCGGATCGGTGCTGATCGATGCGACCGGGACCGCTGCCACGAATACGGGGTCGGTGCGTCTGCAAAATACGGAGTTGTGGGGATCGTTGGTGAGCTCGACGACCGGAAGTCTGACCCTCGATGCCCAGACCATCAACAACTGGCCCATCACCGACTTCACTTTCACCGGAAACGGGGCCGCTGCGGTGAACCCGGCGGCTTTCCTGATCGATACCGGGTCGATCCCTCTTCCCACCGGCACGACGGCGGGCGATCCCTTGTGGGTCAGCGGCTATACGACGCCCTTCGGCACCGCTCCGCCGGATTTCGATGCGGTTGCCGTGAACAACCAAGCCTCGGTGCAGATCGCGGGTGGTCAAGTCGGCGGCGGCGCTCCGACGACCCCCGGAAACGGAACTTGCGGAGTCGGCAGTCAGGTATGCGACCCGGCCGTCTTGCAGGTCACCTGGCAGGGCAGCGCGACGCCGTTTACGACGCTGTCCGATACCGGTTTTTCGTTGAACCTCGGCCTTGTGCAGACGGCACAGATCAGGATCGGTCCCCAAATCATCAATTTGGTCGGTGGCCCTGCGGTCACGGTGGCTCCAACCGCCTTGACCGTCACGAGCATCTTCGCGCCGCGCTATTCGGTCGGCGATCCCACTACGGCGACCATCACGCCGACCGTTGCCACGAATACGACGGAGATCGCAGCGTACAGCTCCTTCTCGAGCTGGGTCACGCAAGTGAATGCGACGCTTTCCACCGCCGCCCCCGCTCTGCAGTTGGCAGCCACCGGGATTTACGACCCCGCGACCAACACCTTTACCGCAACCAGCATCGACTTCGTGCTCTAAACTAAGCCCCATCATGGGGACTCGCCGTTTCCGATTTGGATTGGCCGGGGCGCTGATCGCAAGCGGTTTGTGGAGCATTGCCGGGAGCGCGGAGTCGCCGTCGCCGCAGAGCGCGGCGCCGCTCCCGGGGACGCCCGACCCTGCGCAAGTCTCGCCGGCGCGCCCCGAGCCGCCCCGCGCCACGGACCTGAGCCGCCCCCGAATCTGCCTGGTCCTCTCCGGAGGCGGCGCCCGCGGCATGGCGCACATCGGCGTCCTCAAAATCCTGGAGGAGCTCAAAATCCCGATCGACTGTATCGCCGGCACCAGCATGGGCGCCGTGGTCGGCGGCCTGTACGCGAGCGGCATGAGCGCGGCCGAGATCGAATCCACCATGCGCTCGGTCGACTGGCAGGAGGCGTTCCGCGATGCTCCGCCGCGACGGGAGCTCGCCTTCAGACGCAAAGAGGACGACCGTAATTATCTGGTCCGGCTGCCCCTCGGACTGCAGCACCACAAGATCTTGCTGCCCAAGGGATTCATCCAAGGCCAAAAACTCCAGGAAACCCTGCGCCAGCTGACCCTGCCCTTCAGCAACACCACCAATTTCGACCAGCTGCCGACGCCGTTTCGCGCGGTGGCGACGGATCTGGAGAGCGGCGATGCGGTTCTCTTGGATCGGGGCGACCTGTCGATCGCGATGCGGGCCAGTATCTCCGCCCCGGGGGTGTTCGCGCCGGTCGATTATCACGGGCGTCTGCTGGTCGACGGCGGATTGGCGGAGAACCTGCCCATCGACGTCGCGCGCCAGATGGGCGCTGACATTCTGATCGTCTCCGATGTGAGCTTCCCGCTGCAGCCGCGGGAGCAACTCGATTCCGCCTTGTCCATCTCGAATCAAATGCTGGCGATCCTGGTGCGCAAGAATTCGGATCGGCAGAAAGCGACCCTGGGATCGCGGGATATCCTCATCGAGCCTGCGCTCGGCACTACGAGCGTCACCGACTTCACGGCCGTCACCTCCACCATCGCTCAAGGCGAGGCAGCGGCGGGCGCTCTCGCCACGCGGCTGGCGGCGCTGCGCGCACCGGACGCTGCTTACCGGGGATACGTGGCTCGCCGCGCGGTCCATCAGCCGGGACTCCCGGTGATCCGGTTCGTCCGCGTCGATCCGGACTCCAAGCGCTATGAGAAAACGATCTTGGCGGAAATGGCGCCGCTCGTCGGCAAGCCGCTGGATCTGGACGCAGTGGGGGCGCGCATCACCGAGCTCTACGGCCTAGGCTATTTCGAGACCCTGGATTACACGCTGGTCGAACAGGGTGCCGGCGGGGACCAGCAATATGGGCTCGAGGTGCGCGCCCGGCGCAAGTCCTGGGGTCCCAACTACGTGCGCTTCGGCTTGAATATACAGGATAATTTTCAGGGCGACAGCCAGTACAACCTCGGCGCCGAGTTTCTGCTGACCGAGATCGACGATCTCGGCGCGGAGCTCGAGACCAACCTGCAGATCGGCAGCGACCCGAAGATCACCAGCGAGTTCTACCAGCCGCTCGATGCGCTGCGGCTCTGGTTCATCGCCCCGAGCGCGCGCATCGAGGCACGCGATCTACCGATCTTCGTGGACAACCACGAAGTCGCCGATTTCCGCGATCGGGAGGTGGAGGGTGACCTCGACTTCGGACGCAATCTCGGCAACTGGGGCGAAATTCGCGTCGGATACCACCGCACGAACGGGTTGACCTACGACCGGTTCGGGGATCCGGACCTGGTCGCGCCGCAGTACAACAACGGCGAATATTTCTTCCGGTTCAGCTACGACCAGCTCGACAACGTGCACTTTCCGCGCGACGGGACGACGTTCGATGTGCAGTGGGACGCAAATCGCACCAATCTCGGCGCCGATACCGCCTTCGACAAGGTGTCGGCCGATTGGCTGACGGCGATCTCGCGCGGACGCAACACCCTCGTTTTCTGGACCTCCGCCGGCCTCACGCTGGACGGCAATCTCAAACCGACGGACGTGCAGGACTTCTATTCGCTCGGAGGCTTGTTCAATTTGTCGGGCCTCGCTCCCCTGTCGCTCCTGGGTCCGGACTACGCGATCGCGCGCACCATCTATTTCCGCAAGGTCGGGCGGGGTGGAGAAGGCTTCTTCGATGTTCCGATGTACATCGGCGCCTCGTTCGAGATAGGCAACACCTGGGCGCGCCGCAGCGAGATGAGCATCGGATCCGCGCACAAGGATGCGTCGCTGTTCGTGGCCTTCGACACGTTCCTCGGTCCGGTCTACATCGGATCGGGATACGACCAGTCGGGCAACGCAGGATATTATCTATTCCTGGGCCGCACCTTCTAGGGTGCGTTGCCTTAGAACCCGCGGCTCTCCGCCAGCTTCTCGACCTTCTCGAACACCTGCGCGGGTTGATCGCCGATCCGCGAATACTCGTGCTTACGGGCCATATCTTCCATCACGCGGTCACGCTCGGCCGCGGTGAAGAACCAGTGGGTTCGCTGCCAATCCGTGCCCAGGAGCTTGGCGAACGGATCCCCGGGCTTGAGGCGGACTCGAATACCGTAGGGCTGAGGCAGCACCGGAACGGTGCGGACCATGTTCTGAGCGTTCGCGATTCCCATGATAAGCCCACCATAGCGGAATCGGCCCGCGCTCGCCAGGAGGCGGTTCGGATTCCGGCAGGAGCGCTCGCGGGGGCCGGCGGCTGATCCTCCGCGCCTCGCGTGCTAGACTCCGCCGCCTTCCGACCGAGGTAACCGATGGCATCATCCTATACCGCCTCCGACATCGAGGTGCTGAGCGGCTTGGACCCGGTGCGCCGGCGTCCCGGCATGTACACCGACACCACGCGACCCAATCACCTGGCGCACGAGGTGATCGACAACAGCGTCGACGAGGCGCTCGCGGGCCATTGCGACCGTATCGATGTGACGCTGTTCAAGGACGGGTCCTGCCAGGTGGAGGACGACGGCCGGGGCATGCCCGTCGACATCCATCCCAAGGAGAAGATCTCAGGCGTCGAGCTCATCCTCACCCGCCTGCACGCCGGCGGAAAATTCAACGACAAGACCTACCAGCATTCGGGCGGCCTGCACGGCGTCGGCGTATCCGTGGTGAACGCGCTCAGCAAGCATCTCGAGGTGTGGGTGCGGCGGGGCGGGAAGGAGTACAACCTGAGCTTCGCGGGCGGCAAGCCCACCTCGAAGCTCGAAGTGGTCGGCGATGCGCCCAAGTCCAAAACCGGCACCACCCTGCGGTTCTGGCCGGACCCCAAATATTTCGATACCGACAAGATATCCGTGCCGAGCCTGAAGCAGGTGCTGCGGGCCAAGGCGGTGCTGTGCCCCAACTTGCACGTCTCGCTCACCAACGAGATCACGGGAGAGCGCGACGAGTGGTTCTACACCGGCGGCCTGCATCAGTATCTCGCCGAGGAACTGGGCAAGGGCGAATGGCTGCCGGCGGAAACCTTTTACGGCAAGCGCGACATCGACGGCGGAGCGCTCGAGTGGGCGTTCGCCTGGGTGGCGGAGTCGGAGCGGCGCGTCACCGAAAGCTACGTCAACCTGATTCCGACCACCGAGGGCGGGACGCACGTCAACGGCCTGCGCGTCGGCACCTCGGATGCGGTGCGCGAGTTCTGCGAGTTCAGAAACCTCGTTCCGCGGGGCCTCAAGCTCACCCCGGAGGATGTCTGGGACGGGGTCAATTTCGTGCTATCCATGAAAATGCGCGAACCGCAGTTCGCCGGACAGACCAAGGAGAAGCTCTCCTCGCGCGAGTCCGCCGGCATCGTGCAGGGCGTGATCAAGGACGCGTTCGCGCTGTGGCTCAATCAACATCCGGACCAGGGCGAGAAAATCGCCATGCTGGCGATCGCGAAAGCCCAGCAGCGGGTGCGGGACAGCCTGAAAGTCGAGCGCAAGCGCACGGGCTCGGGCGCGGCGCTCCCCGGCAAGCTCGCGGACTGCGTCAACCAGGATCCGGAGCGCGGCGAGCTGTTCCTGGTCGAGGGCGACTCGGCCGGGGGCTCCGCCAAGCAGGCCCGCGATCGGGTGACCCAGGCCATCATGCCGTTGCGCGGCAAGATCCTGAACACCTGGGAATCGGACACCCGGGAAGTGCTGCAGTCGCAGGAAGTGCATAACATCACCATCGCCATCGGCGTGGATCCATCGAGCGCCGATCTGTCGGGCCTGCGCTATCACAAGATCTGCATCCTGGCGGACGCCGACAGCGACGGGCAGCATATCGCGACGCTGCTCTGCGCACTGTTTCTGCGCCACTACCGTCCGCTGGTCGCGGCGGGGCACGTGTACGTGTGCATGCCGCCGCTGTTCCGCATCGACGCCGGCAAGGAAGTGGTGTACGCGCTCGACGAGGCGGAGCGCGAACGGGAGCTGAAGCGCATCGCCGAGGCGAGTCCGCGCACCAGGCCCGTGGTCACCCGCTTCAAGGGCTTGGGCGAGATGAGCGCCACGCAACTGCGCGAGACCACCATGGCGCCGCAGACTCGCCGGCTGGTGCAGCTCACCATCGACGCCAAGGACAATCCGGATCAGCTGCTCGACATGCTGCTCGCCAAGAAGCGCGCGAGCGACCGCCGCGAGTGGCTGGAGAGCAAGGGGAATCTGGCG
>Ga0187887_10000270_pt1 | contig 53372 bp, 49 predicted proteins | sample June2016WEW_7_10_FD_132977 | JGI IMG/M metagenome (GOLD analysis project Ga0187887, IMG submission 132977) | Peatland microbial communities from SPRUCE experiment site at the Marcell Experimental Forest, Minnesota, USA - June2016WEW_7_10 | ecosystem: Environmental > Terrestrial > Soil >... | reverse complement strand
CGAGCGAATTCTCGAAGAAGTAATTACCGTTGCTCAGCAATTGGGCGCTGCCGTTCGCCGTGGAGTAGGCGCCCAGATCGAGACTCAAGACCGGTGTGACGGTGAAGGCGCTCTCGCTGAAAGTGATGGCCATGCCGCGGCTATCGCAGTCGTACGGCGCGCAGTTAGTCCCCAGCCCGAGAGGCTGAGGCGAAACGCGCGTATCGCCATTATCCATGATCGTGGTAGGCCCGGTGCCGCCGTTCTCGATGCCAACGTCGTGTTGGTGCGAGAACCACGGCCAGGGATCGTTGTAAACATTCACAAACGTGAAGTCGGTGGGGGGCGCGAGACCGTCGTCCGGCGGCCCCATGGTCCACAAAATGTCCCCGGTGCCGGCGCCATCCTTGTAATCGAGTTTGAAGACCATATCCTGATGTCTCGACGACACCACGAAATCGCCGCCTGTGGCGTTGCCGTCCTGCGGGGCCGGCCAGTAATACAGGCTATTGGCGTGAATCCAATCGTGCGCCAAGGGAGCGATGGCGCCGGGATCCAACAAGAGCATCGGCGGGCACCCGGACGTGTTGGCGCCGCAGGTTTCTCCCAACGGAGCCGTACGCGTCACCGGCAATGGAGTGTAGCCTTGGCCACCGCCGGCCGCGTCGAAGGTATCCCAATACCAGACAACCTGCCAGTTGGTATTGAGAACGAGAATTATGTCTCCGACAATGTCCACGGGAAGGCCGCTGTTATCTCCCTGCGTGAATGGCGGGAAGATTTTTTCGACGTCGATGAGGGCCGCGGTATAGCCATTCGGCAGAGTTTGAATAGCATCGTGGTGGAAGGCGCCGGTACAAGCCGCGCCCACCGGTGGCGGGCTGGCAATCGCGGGGCACGGTCCTCCGTCGGCGGCTCCCAGTTTGATCAACTCCTGCTGGATCGCGCCCATGTTGGTTTCGCGTACGATGTTACCCGCCAAGTCGATCTGGCGCAGGAATTGAGCTTGGCTGACGCTCGGATTCCAGGCAGTGCCGTCTTCAATGCTGAGTGCGCCGCCGCCCTGAAGGGGACGGGTGAGAATGTCGCCGACACCATCGGCGTAGTAATACCAGACAATGCCGCCTTTCAAATCCGTGGCCGTATAGGGATAGACAGTTTGACCTTCAAACGCGATGAAGGAGTGCAGGAGCAGCGGATTCGGATCGCTGGCTGGCGCGGCGGTCACGACGGTGAATGTGGGGAATGGAACCGTGTTCGGAAGAGCGCCGGTCTTGAAACCGATCGTAGGACCGTTCGTTATGGTGCCGCCGGTGTCCGTTTGCGCGAACATGTTATAGGCTGTGCTGGGATACATACCGGCGACTTCAAATGTCATGGTGTTGGGGGGGTGGCAAGCTACATAATTCGTACTTCCACCGGGGATGGGCTTTTTCCCGGTTTGCTCCTGGAAGGTGACGCGCATGGTGCTTCCGCTGGCGCAGGAAGGCGCACTGAACAAGGCCACCAGCGGGTTGGATGTCTTCTTTACCACGGGCGTGCTGCCGGTGACCAGCGGCTCCACCTGGTATGTGACGGTTTTCGAGGCACTCTTGCCGGATGCGAAATCTTTGGCGACAACCTGGATCTTATAGGAGCCTTCGATTCCTGTAGGTACCCAGACGAAAGCCGGGGATGTCCAAGTGCCGCCGCTGAGCGTGCCGGCATTAAAGTCCTCGACCATCGTGAGCGACCCGCCAGGGGGAGTGATATTGAACTGAAAGGTTAGTGGACCGGCATTACTGTCGGTCGCGGTGGCGGTCCAGGTCACAGACGTGCCGATCGGTTGCGGCGAGGCATGCGACGGCTTCAACGATACAATTGTTACGGTCGCATAGACCGGGGCCGACAACATCGGAAGCAGACTTGCAAGAAACGACAGAGTTTTATTCGATATTTTCATAAACCGCCTCATACCAATCGAATTATACGCACTCGTGCGCGCTATGTCGAGATTCGAGGGCTGACCTAGCATAGAAACGCGATCCTCTTCCGCACCACGGAAAACATTGCGGAGCGAGCCAGTTGGACCTCGCCATCGGTGGCGAGTGGAATCGGCCTGCGGGCTTCCAGAGAAGCCGTTTGGACCAACCTCGAAATGCGGCCTGGTCTTCCACTGGAGCGTTTGCGCGCCACATCCCACAAGACTTTCAGGCGGCCGATCCGGTTCAAGGCGAAGCACAGATCGAAGCCCAGATAGCCATCGTCGGTGAGGCTGGGCGTGAGGCTGAGGTTTGTCAGTTCCGTCATCTGATTCGAGCCGTTATACTGGATGCCTACGTCCTGATTGTGGTAAGTCAGAAGCGTCGTAATGGCCGTATAGAGAATGGTGAGATTCAGGAACCGGTGTTTGAGTGCATGGATCACCGGATCGCCAAGATTGAACAGCAAGTTCGCCTCCGCTTTCAGGCCGACGCTTGCTCCGGTGATGAAATAGCGGAAGCATTCGCCGGAGTCGGTCATGTACTGAACCCGGCCCACGTCGGAGAACACCGATTTGGCCATGTCGATTCTGAGCGGGACGCCGAGACAGGTTCGTTGGCAGGACTTGTGGAAGTTATTGCGCGACCCGAGACCGACGGCGCCCAGATAGGGGCGGTCCGGATGGTCGCCGAAGACTTCAAGAATCGCGTTGAGGACCCGGTTCAGCGTTCCGTCGCCGCCGGCGGAGATGAAGCAGGAGATGCGCTGCTTCTCGTGCAATTCCCGGATACAGGCCACCAGGTCGAAAGGGGGCCGGTAGGCGACAACCTGGGCGTTGGTGGGCAAGTCGCCCAAGACCAACGTGTGAATCCTTCGCCATTTCCGCTCCGCTGCGCTATTGTTGGCCGCCAGGTTGACGAGCAGGGCCGCGCAGGATGGCCCGCCTCCGGCCGCTTGCCGATTCGGTCTCGTGTTGCCCGCCTCCATTTGTCCCAAATTCGGATGTGAGTGTTCAGAACCGCAGCCAGGCGTTTCAAATGCAGTACTGGACCCCACCGGTCAATGGCCTCTCTACCACTGTAAACGGCCAGGGTGGAAATCCGTCCTGGAAAGTGTCACGTTTGTGTCACGTTTGTGTCACGTTTCGGCTTCAAAACGGTTTCAGTGTTGACTTTCCATCGGTCGCGTCCGCATGATAGATTCGTCAATCTCTTGTGAAACGAAATAGCCTTTGTTGTGCGGCGGGCCTGCTGGCGGCATTGGGAACGGCTCCCCTACAGGCCACTATCGCGATTCTGTCCCTCACGCCGTCGGTGTCCTCCCCGCAACCCCTCGGCACTCCCGTGACCTGGACCGCCACAGCCACCGATTCCCAGCCCAACGATCTGACATTCCGGTTCAACGTCGCCTCCGGCACTCAGCCTTTTGTTCTGGTTCGCGATTTCAACATAGGAACATTGTCGGATGCGGCTTGGACTTTGCAGCCTTTTATCTGGACCACCATCGCCGGGGAAGGCGCCTACCAGGTTGAGGTGGTTGCGAAGGACTTCGTTTCCGGCGAGACCGCCACACGCACGGCCAGTTTCAACCTGACTAGCCGCGTATCGGGACGAGCGGACGCCGTAAATACGACTGGGAACGCCCTGGTGGCCCTTTTCAGTGCACCGTCTTGCGCCACGGGAAGCGCTATGCGCGTGGGCTTCTACACTGGGAGCGCCGCCCCTAACTACACTGCATGGGCCCCCTGCACCCCGCCTGTGAGCATGAACTTCTATGTCGCGGGTATGTTGCCTTCCACCACCTATGCGATGTACTCTCAGACGGAAACCGGCGGCAAAATCACCAAGGGTCCTAATCTCGGTTTCATATCGGGAGCCTTGCCCTCCACGCTGCCGGGCGGCTACTACCCGACGTTTACGGTGAACACCGAGGCGCCCGCGAACGATCCGAACCCCATGGTGCTGTGGTCTTTTACCAAGATTATCGTTCCAGTAGCCACGGATTTGAGCGGCAACATTATGCGGTATTACGGGAATGGCTCCTATACCTTGCTGACCCGCCCGGTTCCCGGCAGCGGAACCATGCTGACCATCCAGAACGGCCTTTCCTGGGATTCGGTAAACCAAGTCCAGCAACTATTGCGGGAGATCGACTTGGCGGGCAACATCGTACGTGAGACGAATACGGGCGTGATTGCGAGCCAGTTGGCGGCCATGGGCGTCACCGATGCGACGCCCTGCGGCCAGATTCCCCAACCACCTGCCGTAGGCGACGCCTGCCTGAACGATTTCCACCACGATGCCGTCCGTTATACGATCGGCGACCAGCAATACACCGCCTTTCTGGCGCACATCGAAAAGCTGTTTGCGCCGGGAACGCAAGGCAATACCAGCGGCAACCCGGTGGATGTGCTGAGCGAAATGTTGATCGTGCTCAATTCGAACTGGCAGGTAGTCTGGTATTACGACGCTTTCAACGAACTCGACATCAATCGCACCGCGCCGCTGGGAGAGACCTGTACCTCCGGCAACTCGGATTGTCCAACGGTCCTGTTCCTGGGAACTATGGCGAACGACTGGACGCATGGCAACACGGTCGATTACGTGGCGGCCAGCAGCAGCCAGAACCCGGATTCCGGCGATTTTTTGCTGAACATGCGTAACCAGGACCAAGTGATCAAGATCGCGTACAAGAACGGCACGGGAACTTGCGCGCCGCCGCCGGCAGCCAGTTGCATCGCGTGGTACATGGGCCCTCCGGACGGGTACGCCGTGCCGCCGCATAGCTTCACCTTCGTCAATATTACCAACGACCCCTGGCCGTGGTTTTCGCACGCGCACGACGTCACTTATGCGAATAACGGCCAAAGGGTGACAGTTGACGGACTGACCGGTCCCCTGCTAACGATTTTCGACGATGGCAACACCCGCTATTCGGCGCCTCCGCTGGGCTTGGGTCAAAACTGCGGACCGAGCGACTGCAACAGCCGCGGTATGGCGCTGATTGTGGACGAAACTAAAATGAAGGTCAGGCCCGTGATGCTGCAGGACCTGGGCGTCCAGACTACTTCATTGGGAGCCGCCCAGTTACTGTCTAACGGTAACTATTTCTTTCAGCCGGGAATTCCCTATAACGAAGCCATCGAGATACAACCTACAACCTCTATTTTCGGCTCACAGGTGATGAACCTCGGAAGCGGGGATTATTCGGAACGCAGTTGGCAGATGCCGGATCTGTACAATCCACCGGTAGAGTAAGACTTGGGATCGCGAACCATGGCGCCATCGGGGAAAGGATAGATTATGACGCGACCTAGGCACTACCGGTGCTGCATTGCGGCGGCGCTGTTCGTGTTGGCGGCGATCGCGACACCAACGGCGCAGGCGCAGACGTTCACCGTGCTGCACCACTTTACATTGGCGGACGGGTCGGAACCCTCGGGGCTGCGTCTGGACGCGGCCGGCAATCTCTATGGCACGACTCTGCTGGGCGGAGCAGCGGACCAGGGCGTGGTGTTCGAGTTGAATGCGGCCGGCGAGACGGTGCTGCTGAGTTTCATGGGAGCGGAGGGCACGGATCCTACCACGGGTGTGATTCGGGACCCGGCCGGCAATCTGTACGGCACCACGGCCGGCGGCGTCACGCCCTTCGGACAAGTCTTCAAGCTGGACAAGGCCGGCGGCGTGACGGTGCTGCATAGCTTCACCGGGGGAGTGGACGGGGGCGAGCCCAACGCGCTGATCCGCGACCCGAACGGCAACATTTACGGCACGACATACATCGGCGGCACATGGGGCCACGGCGTGGCTTTCAAGCTCGACGCCAACGGCGCCGAGACGATTCTGCACAATTTCGAGGGGCCGGATGGAGGACAGCCCGCGTCAAAACTCACCCGAGACTTGGACGGCGATCTCTACGGCACAACTTACGGCGGCGGCATCTCCCCGGGCAACGGGGTGGTATTCAAGTTGGATGCATCGGGCAGTGAGACGGTACTGTACAGCTTCACGGGAGGCGCGGACGGGGCCAAGCCTCACGCAGGTCTGATCCGCGACCCGGCCGGTAATATTTATGGCACCACTACGCGCGGCGGCATGGTTAACCGGGCCTGCCCGGACGGCTGCGGAGTCGTGTTCAAGCTGGATCCCGCCGGCAACGAAACGGTGCTACATAGCTTCACCGGCGGAGCGGACGGGATGAGTCCCACCACGACTCTGATCTGTGACACGGCGGGCAACCTCTACGGCACTACTTCCACCGGCGGCGCGACCGGGTGGGGAGTTGTGTTCGAAGTGGATGCGGCCGGCACGGAGACGGTGCTGCACAGCTTCACCGGGGGAGACGACGGGGGAGACCCCGAAACAGGTTTGGTCCGAGACCAGGCAGGTAATCTCTACGGCACTACCGCCTACGGCCCATCCGACTACGGGGCCGCGTTCAAGCTCAGGCCTTAGTTGGACCGGGCCTGCTGGCCGGTGCGTGCCCCGTGGCGCATGGCGCCACCCCACTGGGGTCTACACTGGAGCGATGACAGGATCTAAAATCCTGCGACTCACGATCGCGGCTGCCGCGTTGTTGTTTTTCGTCTGGCTGGCCGCGGAGGTGGTCCACGGGCGCACGCAGCGGTTCGACGATGGCATCCGCATGCTCGTACATGCGCACGCCAGCCCACCCTTAACGGCCATCATGCGCGGCATCAGCCTGATCGGAGCACCGGCGGTTCTGATCGTGGTGGGCGCGCTGGCGATCGTCTTCTTTGTGCGGACCCAGAGGTCGCGCACGGCGATGCTTTACCTGCTCGCGGTGCCTGGCGCGCAGGTGCTTGGCGAGTCGTTGAAGGCGGTGTTGCACCGTCCGCGGCCAGCCACCTTCTTCGGATTGGCCGAGCCTACAAGCTACAGTTTTCCGAGCGGCCATGCGGTGGGGTCGTGCGCCTTCTTTTGCGCGCTGGCGGTCTTCGCCGCGGCGCACACCGGGAGCCGGGTGCGGCGCTGGTTGTACTATATGGGGGCCGCGACGGCCATTGCCGCGATTGGCTTCTCCCGCATCTATCTGGGCATGCATTATCCGAGCGACGTGCTGGGCGGATATGCCGTCGCTGTGTTTTGGTTGTCTATCGTGGCTTGGGTGCATAACCGTTTTGGGGATTCCCGACCGGCAGAAACCGCTCCCTGACGGTCGCGGCTCGGTAATACTCGCGTTGATGGCGCTCAGCCGCGCGGGCCAAAGTGGCCAGTGTCAACGTGGGCTCGCCGATCTCCTCTTATGAGGGCGACAGCTATAGCCGCCCGTTGGCCGGACTGGGCGCGGGCGGAGGATTAATTGTAGTTCCCACGATTACTTCTGTGGTCGCGCTTACGCCGTAGCCCCACTCGCAGCGGGCGCATCGGCCCGCGCCGCATTGCACTATGACGATGCCGTTCTGAGCTTCCGGTATCTCCGGATCAGCGCGTTCGTCGAGCTGTCGTGCGCGAGAGGCGGCTCGGTCCGGCTCTCGAGCTCCGGTATGATGCGCTGCGCCAGCGCCTTGCCCAGTTCGACGCCCCACTGATCGAACGAGTTAATATCCCAGACCGCGCCTTGCGTGAACACGCTGTGCTCGTAAAGCGCGACCAGCTTGCCCAGATTCGCCGGCGTCAGCCGATCGGCGAGGATGGTGTTCGACGGCCGGTTGCCTTCGAAGACGCGGTGCGGCACCAGCCAATCCGGGGTGCCCTCGGCTTTGACTTGCTCCGGCGTCTCTCCGAAGGCGAGCGCCTCCGCCTGGGCGAAGACGTTGGCCAAAAGCGCGTCGTGATGGCGCGGAACCAAGTTGAGCGGCTGTCCGAACGCGATGAAGTCGCAGGGGATCAGATGGGTCCCTTGATGGATTAGCTGATAGAAAGAATGTTGGCCGTTGGTCCCCGGCTCACCCCAATACACAGGTCCGGTCGCATAGGTTACCCCGGTTCCGTCGAGCGTGACATGCTTCCCGTTGCTCTCCATGGTCAACTGCTGAAGGTAAGCCGGAAATCGCTTGAGATATTGCTCGTAGGGTAGCACCGCCACAGTCTGAGCGCCAAAAAAGTCGCTGTACCAGATGCCCAAAAGACCCATCAGCACGGGCAGGTTGCGATCGAACGGGGCGGTGCGAAAATGTTCGTCCATCTGGTGGAAGCCGTCCAACATGGCCCGGAATTGATCGGGCCCGATCGCCAGCATCGTAGATAGACCGATGGCGGAATCCATGGAGTAGCGTCCGCCAACCCAATCCCAGAAACCGAACATGTTCGCGGTATCGATCCCGAATTTGGCCACCTCGGCCGCGTTCGTCGACACGGCCACAAAGTGCCTGGCGATGGATTTCTCGTCGCCGCCGAGGCCGGCGAGCAACCAGGCGCGGGCCGAGTGCGCGTTGGTCATGGTCTCGAGCGTGGTGAACGTCTTTGACGAAACGATGAAGAGGGTCTCGGCGGGATCGAGATCGCGGACGGCTTCCGCGAAGTCAGTGCTATCCACGTTGGAAACAAACCGGAATGTCCGCTCTCGGCCGCTGTAGTGTTTCAGCGCTTCGTATGCCATGACCGGCCCGAGGTCGGAGCCGCCGATGCCGATGTTTATGACGTTGCGAATCGGTTTGCCGGTATGGCCTTTCCATGCCCCACCCCGGACGCGATCGGATAAGTCCGCCATCTTATCGAGCACGGCATGCACCGGCGGAACTACGTTCTCTCCGTCGAGTACGATGGAGGCGCCTTGCGGCTCCCGCAGGGCCACGTGCAGGACCGCGCGGTTCTCGGTGATGTTGATCTTGTCGCCGCGAAACATGGCGTCGATCCGGGAACGCAAGCCGGATTCCTCGGCTAGCGCGACGAGGAGCGCGACGGTTTCATCCGTGATGCGGTTTTTCGAGTAGTCGAGAAAGATGCCGGCGGCCTCGGAGGTCAGTCGTTCTCCGCGCTGGGGATCGGCGGCGAAGAGATCGCGCAAGTGCACTTCGCGAATCTTCCGGTGATGGGCTGTGAGCTGCTGCCAAGCCGGCCGTTTCGTCAGCGGTTCTACAACCTGACCGGTTTCCGCGGGTGTTGTCATATCGGATCTCCTCCTGCAAATGGCCCTTTCCCGATTATGACGCAATCGCCCGATCAAGATCGCCGCCCAGGCAACCGGAGGGTTCGGCGCATGCGCTAATCTCGGGGAATGAGACATCCGCGGAAATCCGCATGGCTGCTCGCCGCGCTTCTGGCAGCGGCTTCGGCGTGTACCACGAAGAAATCGCCGCAATCCCCGGACATCGACCTGGCGGGAATGGATAAGTCCGTGGCGCCCGGCGACGATTTCAACGCATACGCCAATGGCGGATGGATAAAATCGACGCCCATCCCCGCGGACAAGTCCGGTTACGGTATCGACGCCATCTTGACCGACGAGACCCGGAAGCGCACCTTGTCCCTGATCCAGGATGCGGCGAAGACCGGCGCTCCAGCCAGCGCGGATACCCGCAAGGTAGCCGATTTCTACGGCAGTTTCATGGACGAGGCGGCCATCGAGCGAAAAGGCATCGGCCCGCTGAAGCCGCAACTGGACGCCTTCGCGGCCATCGCGGACGGTCATGCGCTGGCGCGCGCGATCGGCGGGCAACTGCGCGCGGACGTGGACGCACTGAACAACACCAGCTTCGAGACCGGGAATCTGTTTGGGATTTGGATCACGCAGGGCCTGGAAGATCCATCGCATACGTACCCCTATCTGCTGCAAGGCGGGCTGGGGATGCCGGACCGCGAATACTATCTTTCGCAGTCGACGCAGATGGCCCAGATGCGGAAGCAATACCTGGCGCACATAGAAGCCATGTTCAGGCTCGCGGGCTTTACGGATCCGGCCGACCGCGCCGCGCGAGTATTCGCGCTGGAGACGGCTATGGCGGCGGTGCACGCGACGCGCGTCGAATCTGAGGACGTCCACTCCGCGGTCACCTGGAAACGAGCGGACCTGCCGTTGAAAGCGCCCGGGATCGATTGGCCGGCGCTGCTCGAAGCCGCCGGATTGAACGAGCCTGCGGTTATCGTCGTGTGGCACGTCAAGGCCGTCGCGGGTCTCTCCGCGCTGGCCGCCAAAAAGCCGATCGAGGCGTGGAAGGACTGGCTGGCGCTGCACGCCGTCGAAAACGCCGCGGCCTTTCTCCCCAAGGCATTCGGCGACGAGTATTTCAACTTCTACAGCAAGGCGCTCAGCGGAATCCCGCAAATGCGCCCGCGGTGGCAACGCGGGATCGATTTGACGAATGCCGCGTTAGGGGACGCGGTCGGCAGGATATATGTGGAACGCTATTTCCCGGCGGAAACCAAGGCGAAGGCGGAAGCTATGGCGCGCGATCTGGTGAAGGCGTTCGCCAGGCGTATCGACGCGCTCGCCTGGATGTCGCCCGAAACCAAAGTGAAAGCGAAGGCTAAGTTGGAAACCTTGAAGGTTGGCGTGGGCTATCCCGACCGGTGGCGCGATTATGCCGGTCTTGAAATCGTCAAGGGAGACGCGCTCGGCAATGCTTACCGCGCCGAATTATTCGAATACCGGCATCAACTCGGCAAACTCCGCCAGGCGGTCGATCGAGGCGAGTGGTGGATGACTCCCCAAACGGTGAACGCCGTCAATCTACCGTTGCAGAACGCGCTGAATTTCCCCGCGGCGATGCTGCAGCCTCCATACTTTGACGGCCGCGCGGACGCGGCCTACAATTACGGGGCGATGGGCGCAACCATTGGCCACGAGATCAGCCACAGCTTCGACGACCAAGGCAGCCAGTTCGATGCCCAAGGGCGCCTGGCCAACTGGTGGACCAAAGCGGATTTCGAGCATTTCCGGGCAGCGGGCCGGGCGCTGGCAGCGCAGTTCGACACGTACCGGCCGTTTCCCGATCTGGCGGTGAATGGACAACAGACGCTCAGCGAAAATATCGCCGACCTGGCGGGACTGCTGGTCGCTTACGGCGCGTACGCGCTGTCTCTAAATGGAAAACCGGACGCGGTCAAAGATGGATTCACCGGCGGTCGACGTTTCTTCATCAGCTTCGGACAAAGCTGGCGATCGAAGGTGGGCGATGCGGAACTGCGCCGGGAGATCGTCACCGATGGGCATGCTCCCGAACAGTACCGTGCTGAGACGGTCAGGAATCTGGACGCCTGGTACGCGGCATTTTCGGTGCAACCATCGCAGAAATTGTTTCTGGCGACGGGCAGCCGTGTGCATGTGTGGTGAAGAAGATATTTAGCGCCATCCGGCAACCGGCTTGGCGGCGCATGGCGCCGCCCTACATAGGCGTGCAGATTCTGCATTTGTAACAGCGGATTCTGCGCGCGCGTTTACGGTGGTCGCTTCGTCCTAGCGCACAGAGCCCCAAAAAACGTTGGCGTTGCACGTGCACCTATACCGCAGGCGCCCGGCGCCGTTTTACGAAACTGGCACAAATACAAAGGAGATAGGAAATGTCCGAATTAAACGCAGTAGTCGCCGTTTATGGCACGCATGTCGAAGCGGAAGAAGCCGTGAAGGAACTTCAACGCGCGGGAATCGACATGCGCACTTTGTCGATCATTGGCAAGGAGACCCACACCGATGAACACGTTGTGGGTTATTACAATACCGGCGACCGGATGAAGTACTGGGGCAAAATGGGAGCTTTTTGGGGAGGCTTCTGGGGATTGCTGTTCGGATCGGCCTTCTTTGCCATTCCCGGTCTCGGTCCAATACTCGTGGCCGGCCCAGTGATTGCGTGGATCGTGGGAGCATTGGAAGGCGCCGTAGCCGTTGGAGGCTTGAGCGCTATCGGTGCGGGGCTCTTTAGCATGGGAATTCCGAAAGATAGTGTCGTTAAGTACGAAATGGCCCTCAAGACGGACAAGTTCTTGCTGATGGTCCATGGCACGGCCGGTGAGGTCGAAAGAGCCAAGGACATCATCGAAGGCACGCGGCCTCTGAATGTGACAATGCACGCACCCGAAGTATTAGCATTGGCGGGGCGGTAACGCCGGAGCCGGCAAAAACGCCTCTGAGGACAAACACATGTTGAGAAATACTGCCCATTTGAAGGGTTTCACGATCCGGGCTACGGACGGCGAGCTTGGCAACGTCGATCAATTATATTTCGACGATAAGACATGGGCGATCCGCTACTTCGTGGTGGAGACCGGCGGCTGGCTGGGCGGCCGCCGAGTCCTCATCTCGCCCATTGCCGTAGTACAGGCGGACTGGCAGGCCAAGCGTGTGGACGTGGCGCTGACGAAGAAGCAAGTTGAACACAGCCCTAATGTTGACACGCACCAGCCCATCTCCCGGCAGCACGAGGCCGAATTTTACGGGTATTACGGCTATCCCTATTATTGGGACGGTCCCTATTTGTGGGGTCCGGCGTTTTACCCGGCGGGCGTGGCTATCTCGGCAACAGCTTCGCGGGAAGCTTTGGCGGAGAGGGTCGGGAGAGAGTTGACGGATTCGCATCTGCAGAGCACCGCGGGCGTGACTGGCTACACCATTGAAGCGGCCGACGGTGAAATCGGCCATTTGGACGGGTTCGTGGTGGACGATGAAGCTTGGGCTATCCGCTACATCGAGGTGGCCACGCGGAATTGGTGGCCGGGCAAGAAGGTGTTGGTTTCGCCCGCCTGGATCGAACGGGTGAGCTGGGCGGATTCCAAGGTGTGCGTTGGCCTATCGCGGGAAGCCATTCAAAACGCCCCGGAGTATGCCGAGTCCACGCCGATTACTCGAGAGTATGAGAACCGGCTGTACTTTCACTACGGCCGGCCGCCATATTGGCTGCACCAAGCCGAGCATGAGCCTTCACTGGCGATGACCGGCGCTTAAGACGGGGGCGCTGGCGCCGCGGCGCGGGGTTCGTCAAATCCTGGGAAGAGTTGCTGCTGTGCATCGACTCGCAGGCGCATGCCGGGCGTGCCGGAGCAGGAGCTTAAGGCAGAGAAATGATGAGCGAACAAACCGGTGTCAGCCACCCCACATACCATCTATTGCCCACCGAAATCGAGGGAGTCGATTCCCTGGCGGAACTCGCCTTGGACATGCACTGGTCGTGGAATCATGCCACAGACGAAGTGTGGCGGCAACTGGATCCCGAACTGTGGGAGATCACGCATAACCCCTGGGTGGTCCTGCAGACGGCCGCCCGCGACCGGATCGAACTCGTCCTAGCCGATCCCGCTTTCCGGAAAAGTGTGGATGGTTTGGTCGAAGCCGGACGGCAGGCGGCGCAAGCGCCCGCGTGGTTTCAGCGGACTCATCCGGAAGCTTCGCTGACCTGTGCCGCGTATTTCAGCATGGAATTCATGCTGAGCGAAGCGCTGCCCATCTACTCGGGCGGGCTGGGCAATGTGGCCGGCGACCAACTCAAAGCCGCCAGCGACTTGGGCGTACCTGTTGTTGGCGTGGGACTGCTTTACCAGCAGGGCTACTTCCGCCAGGCGATCGGCAAAAACGGCGAGCAGCAGGCCCTCTATCCGTATAACGATCCCGGACAGTTGCCGATCACGCCGTTGCGCCAACCAAACGGGGAATGGTTGCGATTGGAGATCGCGCTGCCGGGATACTCGGTCTGGTTGCGCGCCTGGCAGGTGAAGGTCGGCAGGGTGAAGCTGTACCTGCTGGACAGCAATGACGCGGCGAATTTTCCGGCTCGCCGGGGGATTTCGAGCGAGCTCTATGGAGGCGGACCGGAGTTGCGCCTCCAGCAGGAAATGCTCCTTGGAATCGGTGGCTGGCGATTGCTGCGCGCGCTTGGCCTCGCACCGGAGATCTGCCACTTGAATGAAGGGCACGCGGCGCTCGCCGTCCTGGAACGCGCTCGCAGCTTTGCGCAAGACACAGGGCAATCCTTCGAAGTCGCATTGGCGGTCACACGCGCGGGCAATCTTTTCACCACTCACACCGCGGTGGCCGCCGGTTTTGACCGTTTCGCTCCCGGGCTGATCGAGCAATACCTCGGCGGGTATGCCGAAAAGAAGCTCGGCATCGCACTTCACGATTTGCTCGCTCTGGGCCGCCAGAACCCGTCCGACTTGTCGGAGCCGTTCAACATGGCGTATCTGGCGATCCGCGGGAGTGGCGCGGTGAATGGGGTGAGCCGCTTGCACGGGGAAGTGAGCCGGCGTCTCTTTCTACCTTTGTTCCCGCGCTGGCCGGAGGACGAAATCCCGATCGGCCATGTGACTAATGGAGTCCACATGCCCACGTGGGACTCGGCTCCGGCCGACGATCTCTGGACGGAAAGCTGCAAAAAGGACCGCTGGCTGGGGACCGCTGAAACCCTGGAGCGGGACATTTACAAAGTCTCCGACGCCAGGCTATGGCAATTTCGAACCGCTGCCAGCAAGTTTCTGGTAGAGTATGCTCGCGAACGATTGTCGCGGGACCTGATGGCCGGAGGCGCGTCCTACGAGGAGACCGAAGCCGCGAAGCGTCTATTCGACCCCAACGCCCTGACACTGGGCTTTGCGCGCCGCTTCGCAACCTACAAACGACCGAACTTGCTGCTGCACGACCCGGCGCGCCTGCTTCGAATTCTGACGAATCCTCAGCGTCCGGTGCAACTCATCATCGCCGGCAAGGCGCATCCGGCGGACCAGGCTGGACAGGACCTGATCCGGGAATGGATGCATTTTATCCGGCAACCCGAGACGCGCCCGCATGCGATCTTTCTCAGTGACTATGACATGCTCCTGACCGAGCACTTGGTGCAGGGGGTGGATGTCTGGATCAACACGCCGCGACGCCCCTGGGAGGCTTGCGGGACGAGCGGCATGAAGGTACTGGTCAATGGCGGCCTCAATCTGTCGGAGTTAGACGGCTGGTGGGCGGAAGCCTACACACCTGAAGTCGGGTGGGCGTTGGGGGACGGCCGGGAGCACGGCGACGATCCGGCTTGGGACGCAAGCGAAGCCGATGCGCTTTACGACCTGTTGGAGCGGGAAGTGATCCCCGAGTTTTATGCCCGCGACGGGCAGGCTATCCCCACGGCTTGGGTGGCGCGCATGCGGAAAAGCATGGCGAGATTGACGCCGCACTTTTCCGCGGACCGCGCGGTGCGCGAATACGCGGAGCAACACTACCTCCCGGCCGCGGCAACCTACCGTGAGCGTGCTGCCAACCAGGGTGCGGCAGGCGGGCAAATGGTGAATTGGAAACACTCTCTGGAGAAGCAATGGCCTGCGTTGCGCATCGGTGAAGTAAAGGTCGAAACCGGCGGGGAACAGCGCTTGTTTGAGGTTCAAGTCTATCTCCACGAGCTGGACCCAAACGCGGTGCGAGTAGAGCTTTACGCCGACGGCATCGATGGTGACGGCCCTGTCCGGCAGGAGATGGAGCGCATTAGTCAACCGCGGAGCGCAGCCGGCGAATACGTCTATCGCGCACAAGTGCCCGCAGCCCGGCCGCGCACGGACTATACGGTACGAGTGATACCGTACTGCCAGGGCGTCGCGATCCCACTGGAATACGAACGAATCATGTGGCAGCGTTGACGCTGCCGGGCACGGTAATGAAAGGTTTGAATATGACAACTAACGTACTCACGCCAGAAGTGGTCCACGAGCCACCGGACGTACTCACCCCTGAGCTGCTCCGCAAGATGAATGCCTACTGGCGCGCCGCCAACTATCTTTCGGTCGGCCAGATTTATCTTTACGACAACCCGCTGCTGAAAGAGCCGCTGAAACTGTCTCACGTGAAGCCTCTGGTGGTGGGGCATTGGGGCACGACGCCGGGCCAGAACTTCATCTACGTGCATTTGAACCGGGTGATCAAGAAGTACGATCTGGACATGTTCTACATCGCCGGTCCCGGTCACGGTGGCCCGGCGCTGGTGGGCAATACCTACCTCGAAGGCAGCTATAGCGAGATTTATCCGAACATCGGCCAGGACGAGGCGGGGCTAAAGAAGCTGTTCACCCAGTTCTCGTTCCCAGGCGGGATTTCCAGCCACGTCGCGCCGACCACGCCGGGGTCGATTCACGAAGGCGGCGAGTTGGGTTACTCGCTGAGCCATGCCTTCGGGGCCGCGTTCGACAATCCCGAGCTGGTCGTCGCATGCGTGGTCGGCGACGGCGAGGCGGAAACCGGACCTTTGGCGACTGCGTGGCAGTCCAACAAGTTCCTGAACCCCATCAGCGACGGAGCGGTGCTGCCGATCCTGCATCTCAATGGCTACAAGATCAGCAACCCGACCGTCCTGGCGCGGATCGAGCATGAGGAACTGGAGCAGTTTTTCCGCGGCTGCGGCTGGACGCCCTACTTTGTCGAAGGCGGCGATCCCGAAACGATGCATCGACAGATGGCCGCCACTTTGGAAAGGGCCATTCAGGGTATTCGGGAAATTCAGGAAAATGCGAGGAAGAAGAACGACACCACCAGACAGCGCTGGCCGATGATCGTGCTGCGATCGCCCAAGGGTTGGACAGGGCCGAAGGTGGTCGACGGCCTGCAAATCGAGGGTACTTTCCGCGCGCACCAGGTGCCGCTTCTGGTGGACGCGGATCATCCCCAGCATGTCAAACAGCTTGAAAGCTGGATGAAAAGCTACAAGGCTGAAGAGCTATTCGACGAGCATGGCCGTCTGATCCCGGAATTGGCCGATCTGGCGCCCAAGGGCGACCGGCGCATGGGCGCCAATCCGCACGCCAACGGCGGCATTCTGCTGCGCGACCTGCGCATGCCGGATTTCCACGACCATGCGGTGAAGGTGCCCTCGCCCGGCGCCGTAGACGGCCAGGATACGCTCGTGTTGGGTGGGTTTCTGCGCGACGTGACGGAGCTGAATCGGGACACTTTCCGTATCTTCGGTCCGGATGAGACAGTCTCGAATCTGCTGGGCGCGGTTTTTGAAGTCACCAACCGGCAGTGGGACGCGCGAAAGGTAAAGAACGATGAATTCCTGGCGCCTGCCGGACGTGTGCTGGATTCGATGCTGAGCGAGCATCAATGCGAGGGTTGGTTGGAGGGATACCTGCTTACCGGGCGGCACGGGCTGTTCAATAGTTATGAGGCCTTCATTCGCATTGTCGACTCCATGTTCAGCCAGCACGCCAAGTGGCTGAAGGTGACATTGGAACTGCCGTGGCGCCGCAAGATCGCATCGCTAAACTATCTGCTGGCCTCCCATGTCTGGCAGCAGGATCATAACGGCTTCACCCACCAGGATCCCGGTTTTCTCGACCACGTGGTCAACAAGAAGGCCGATATCGTGCGCGTTTACCTGCCGCCCGACGCCAATTGTCTGCTGTCGGTCTTCGATCACTGCCTGCGCAGCCGGCATTACGTCAATGTAGTGGTGGCCGGCAAACACGCGCTCCCGCAATGGCTCACCATGGACGCCGCGGTAGTGCATTGCACGGAAGGAATTGGTATCTGGCAATGGGCCAGCAACGACCAGGAAGGCGAGCCGGACGTAGTGATGGCCTGCTGCGGCGACACGCCTACGCTGGAGATTCTGGCCGCCGTTTCCATCCTTCGCGAGCATCTGCCCGATCTGAAGATTCGGGTGGTCAATGTCGTGGATTTGATGAAGCTGCAGTCGAGCAGCGAGCACCCGCATGGCCTGGACGACACAGACTACGATTCGCTGTTCACCAAAGACAAGCACATCATTTTCGCCTTCCATGGGTACCCTTGGCTGGTTCACCGCCTGACCTATCGCCGGACCAACCGCAACCTGCACGTGCGAGGCTACAAGGAAGAGGGCACCATCACGACGGCCTTCGACATGAGGGTCCAGAACGACCTGGACCGGTTCCACCTGGTGCAGGACGTGATTGACCGGCTGCCGCATTTGGGCGCGAAAGGGGCATACCTGAAGCAATCGATGCAGGACAAGCTGATCGAGCACAAGCAGTACATCGACAAGCACGGCGAAGACTTGCCGGAGATCCGTAACTGGAAATGGAAGGGGCCGAATGGAACCGGTAAATGAGATTGAGCGTACTCACCACCGGCACGGCGGGCCGCATCCGGACGGTCCTAAAGACGGTCCGCGTCCCTACTGGAAACGGGCGCACCGCGATTGGCGTGTCTGGATCGGTCTGTTTTTCTGTTTAGCGGCCATCATTATCTATGTGCTAAGCGAAGACTTGTCGTTCATGCCTGGCGGCCGGCCGCGGCCGCCGGTGTCAAGCGCCGCCGGAAAATAACGAAGCCACATGTATCCCTTACGATTCGAACCGATCTATCAGTATCGTCTGTGGGGCGGCCGCCGTCTGGCCAACCTGCTCGCCGCACCGTTGCCGGGCGCCGGCCCTATCGGCGAAGCGTGGGCACTCAGCGATCGCCCCGACCATCCAAGCCAGGTTGCCAACGGATCGCTCAAGGGGCGGACCATCGGTCAATTGATGGAGCAGTGTCCCGTGCAATTGATGGGAAAGCTGGCCGGACGCTTCCGCCGATTCCCGCTACTGCTGAAATTCCTCGACGCACATGAGATGCTGTCGGTGCAGGTGCATCCCTCGGATGCGCATGCAGACCTGATACCAGCGGGCGAGAGCGCAAAGACCGAGGCGTGGGTGGTGCTCGAGGCGGCCACAGACAGCCGCATTTACGCGGGCCTGCGGCCAGGCGCCACGGTGGAGAGTCTGCGGCGCGCGCTCGCGAGCGGGACGATGGCGGAGCAGCTCGCGTGCTTTACTCCGAAGGCCGGCGACGCCGTCTTCATACCGGCGGGGACGGTTCACACGCTGGGTGGCGGCGTGGTGGTGTTCGAGATTCAGCAGAACAGCGACGTGACGTTTCGTCTGTACGACTGGGCCCGTGTGGACCCCAAGACAGGCCAGCCGCGCACGCTGCAGGTCGATCGGGCACTGGCATGCGTCGACTTCAACGATCGTGCAGGCGGTCTGGTGACTCCCGTAACGGAATCGGAGACGCCCGTGGAGCGCGCGAGGCTATTTGATTGTGAGCCTTTCCGGTTGTGGCGCGTACGGGGTCGATCGCCGTTTACCGTCGGCGCCGTGGGTGCGCCGCACGTGCTTGTCTGCATTGAAGGCAACGGGCAGGTGGAGCACGGCGGCGCCACTTTTGACGCTGGAAAGGGCGACGTATTCCTGTTGCCCGCGGTCCTAGGACCGTGCACTTTTCAGCCGCGGGGCGCAGTGAACGTGCTGGAAATCGAGATACCGGAATGAAAAAGCTGATTGTTTACGATCTGGACGGCACACTCGCCGAAAGTAAGTCGTCTCTTGACCCTGAAATGTCGACGCGTCTGCACGACCTTCTCGGTGTCGTCAAAGTGGCGATCATTTCCGGAGGCGATTGGCCCCAGTTCGAAAAACAGGTACTCTCCCATCTTCCCCAGGACGAACGCCTGGCAAACCTATCCATTCTTCCCACCTGCGGAACAAAGTTTTTCCGGTATAACGGGGGCTGGAAAAAGTTGTACTCGGAAGATTTCACCGCGGGCGAAAAGGAGAAGATTGCAAGCTCGCTGGAGAAGGCGGTTGCACAAGCGGGCTTCAAGGCCGCGAAGGTCTGGGGAGAAGTAATTGAAGACCGGGGAAGCCAGATCACATTTTCCGCATTGGGCCAGCAGGCCCCACTGGAAGAAAAGGACAAATGGGACCCCGATTACGCCAAGCGGAAGAAGATCAAGGCCATCCTGGACACCCTGATTCCCGATTTTTCCGTCCGCATGGGTGGCGCGACATCCATCGATGTCACCAAGCCTGGCATTGACAAAGCATACGGAATCCGAAAGCTGCGAGACATCCTGGGCATTTCGCTCGAAGAGATGATTTTCATAGGCGATGCCTTGTTCCCGGGCGGGAACGACTATCCGGCCAAAGAAGCGGGCGTGGTTTCCATTGCGGTTCGAGGTCCGCGGGAAACGAAACCGGTTACAGAGGCAATCATCGCTTGTTTATGAATGGATTTCAGCTACAACGTCTGGGGTTGGTGATGGAGCCGGAGCCGGGTAATCCCCAGGAGGTGGAGGGCGTCCTGAATCCGGCTGCCGCGCGTGGTCCCGATGGCAATCTCTATCTGTTCCCGCGGCTGGTCGCGCGAGGGAATTACTCGCGCATCGGCATTGCACGGGTGAAGTTCAATGCGGCGGGCGACCCGGTAGGGGCCGAGCGGATGGGCATCGCGTTGGAGCCGGAAGCCGATTATGAGCGGCGGCCCGACGGCGGCGGTGGCTGCGAGGACCCGCGTATCGCGTTTGTGGAGCCGCTCCAGCGCTACGTGATGACTTACACGGCATTTTCGGACCAGGGCCCACGGATCGCCTTTGCCATGTCGGCGGACCTGTTTCACTGGCAGCGCCTGGGGCTGGCGACGTTTGCTCCTTATCACGGCATCCATATCGGCGACGTGGACGACAAAGATGCCAGTCTCTTCCCCATCGCCATCCCCGATCCATCCGGGCAACCGGAGCTGGCGATGCTCCACCGGCCGCTCTTTCCCGGCACGCGCCCCGAGGATACCGTACGCCAGCCCGCATTCCGTGAAGTGGATCTCGATCACGAGAGCATCTGGATTTCCTACTGCAAGATGGCCCTGGAGGGGCGGGAACCGTATCGCCTCCGCAAGTTTACCCGTCATCACCGGCTGGCGGCTCCCGTGTCTCCCTGGGAGCGGCTCAAGATCGGCGGCGGCACTCCGCCCATCCTCACGCGGCACGGCTGGCTGATCGTTTACCACGGCGTGCGCGAAGTCGTGGACCCGAGCCCGGGACACCAGCTTTGCTACGCAGCCGGGGTGATGGTGTTCTCGAAGGAGCATCCGCTGGTGGTCCGCTATCGTTCGCCGGAGCCTGTGTTGACGCCGGCGCTGCCGCAAGAACTCAGCGGTACCGTCGCCAACGTGGTATTTCCCACCGGCATCGACCGGCGCGACGATCTCGGCCAGCCGCAGCGCTTGGATGTCTATTACGGGATGGCCGACAGGCGGATCGGCGCGGCACGCCTTGATGTGCCGGACTTCTTGCCCCCGGGAGGACCCGCCGACCCGCCGGAGGCGAAGGTGTAGTGCCCCGATCGGCGAAAGCGAACATGGCTGGAACATCCAATCCTGCAAACCTCGGCGCGGTGATCTCGGTGCGCGGCAGTGTCGTAGACATACGGTTCGACGCACATTTGCCGCCCATCTACTCGTTACTGCACGCCAAGGGCGGGAAGATTGCCATTGAGGTCTTGGCCCAGCTCGACGCGCAATGCGTGCGTGGAATCGCGCTGACCCCCACCGAAGGACTCGTGCGCGGCAGCGCAGTGGAAGACACGGGCGGTCCGCTGCAGGCGCCGGTCGGCAAGGGAACTCTCTCGCGAATGTTCGACGTTTTCGGCAACGCCATCGACCGCCAAACCGCGCCGGCGGATGTCCAGTGGCGCTCCGTGCATCGGGAGCCGCCCGCGTTGGCACGGCGTTCCACGAAGTCCGAGATCTTCGAGACGGGTATCAAGGTCATCGATGTGTTGGTGCCGCTCGAGCGGGGCGGCAAGTCCGGTCTATTCGGCGGAGCGGGTGTAGGTAAGACCGTCTTGCTCACCGAAATGATCCACAACATGATCGAGCACCAGAAGGGTGTCAGCATTTTTTGCGGAATCGGCGAACGCTGCCGCGAGGGCGAGGAACTTTACCGTGACATGAAGGCGGCCGGCGTACTGCCGAACATGGCGATGGTGTACGGACAGATGAACGAACCGCCGGGCAGCCGGTTCCGCGTGGGTCTCGCCGCGCTGACGATGTGCGAGTATTTCAGGGACGACGAGCATCGCGACGTACTGCTGCTGATCGATAATATCTTCCGCTTCATTCAGGCCGGCATGGAGGTATCCGGCCTGATGGGCCAAATGCCGTCGCGCCTGGGCTATCAGCCTACCATGGGAACCGAGCTATCGGGGCTGGAGGAGCGCATCGCCAACACCGATACCGGCGCCATCACATCCATTCAGGCGGTGTACGTGCCCGCGGACGATTTGACCGACCCGGCGGCGGTGCATACGTTTTCGCATCTCTCGACGTCCATCGTGCTTTCGCGCAAGCGGGCGAGTGAGGGACTTTACCCGGCCATCGATCTGCTGCAATCCAACTCCAAAATGGCTACGCCCGGCATCGTCGGCGACCGGCATTATCTGCTGGCGCAGGAAATCAGGCGGACGCTTGCGCAGTACGAAGACCTCAAGGACATCATCGCCATGCTCGGCCTGGAGCAACTGGCGCCGGAAGATCGGATGGTAGTCGCCCGCGCCCGGCGGCTGGAGCGATTCCTTACGCAGCCGTTTTTCGCCACCGAGCAGTTTAGCGGGATCAAGGGCAAACTCGTCAGCCTCAAAGATTCGCTGGATGGCTGCGAACGAATCCTGCGCGATGAATTCAAAGACTATCCCGAGAGCGCGCTCTATATGATCGGGGCGATTGGCGAAGCGAAGAAGCCCGCGCCGAAACCGGAGGCCGAACATGCCGCAGCCGGCACGCATGCGTCTTAAGATTCTCCTGCCTTTCGGAATCTTCGCCGAGGAAGCCGGCGTCTCGCGCATCGTTGCGGAGACCCGCGAGGGATCGTTCGGACTCCTGCCACACCGGCTGGACTGCGTGGCGGCGCTCGCGCCCGGGATTCTGACTTATGAAAACGAGGGGCAAGGCGAGGTCTATGCGGCGGTCGATGCAGGCGTGCTGGTGAAGACCGGCTTGGACGTGCTGGTCTCCGTGCGCCGGGCAATCGGCGGAACGGACCTCGGCCAACTGCACGCGTTGGTGGAGAAGGAGTTTCTGACCCTGGACGAACGGGAACAGAGCGTCCGCTCGGTAATGGCGAAAATGGAGAGCGATTTCATCAGCCGCCTGGCGGAGTTTCACCATGAATGACAAATCATTCAGCCGGCAGATCGCCGCGAAGGCGGCGCGCAAGCTCAAGGCGCGGCGCAACTCCAAGCAGGGCGTCTGGTTTGGCTTGGGCATGATGGGGCTGGTGGGCTGGTCGGTAGTGGTTCCGACGCTGCTCGGAACGGCGTTCGGTATCTGGCTGGACAAGCGTGGTCCAGGGCGGATTTCATGGACGCTAACGTTTCTGGTCGTTGGCCTGGTCATCGGCTGTTTGAACGCCTGGCATTGGGTGAGCAAGGAGGACAAGGAGATGCGAGACGAACAGGAGAATAAGGATGACTGAAGTTCTTGGTATGGCGCTCGCTCTGGCGGGTGGCGTCCTGCTCGGCGCGACATTCTTCGGCGGACTTTGGTGGACGGTTCGCAGGGGTATTTCGTCCAAACAGCCGGCGCTGTTGTTTCTGGGCAGCGTGTTGCTGAGAACCGGCATGGCCCTGGCGGGTTTCTATCTTATCGCGCGCGGCGATTGGGAAAGGCTGCTGGCGAGCCTGCTGGGATTCATCATGGCACGCCTTTTCGCGACCCGCCTCGCTCGCGCGGCCGGAAAGCCAACCCATCTGGAACAGGCGGCCAGCCATGCACCTTAGTCCCGACCAGGTGGTCTTCTGGCAGCACGGGTTTTTCAAACTTAATGCCACCATTGTATTCACGTGGGCACTGATGCTGGTGCTGGCCGGCGGTTCCGGACTGATCGCGCGCAACCTTTCCACCGGCCTCGAACGTTCCCGCTGGCAGAACCTTCTGGAGATTATCGTCACCGGTATCGGGAAGCAGATTGAAGACGCCGGTCTGAGCGAACCGCGGAAATATCTCGGCTTTCTAGGAACGCTTTTTCTGTTTATCGCCACAGCCAGCCTCTGTAACGTCATTCCAGGCTACCAGACGCCGACCGCTTCACTGTCGACCACGGCGGCGCTCGCGTTGTGCGTGTTTGTGGCAGTGCCGTTCTTTGGTATCGGTGAGCAGGGGGTGGGCAACTACCTCAAGTCCTATATGAAGCCGACCTTCTTCATGCTGCCATTCAACATCATCAGCGAACTTTCGCGCACGCTGGCATTGGCCATCCGTTTGTTCGGCAATATGATGAGCGGGGCGATGATTGTCGGCATCCTGCTGACGATTACGCCCTTCATCTTCCCGATCGTCATGACGCTGCTCGGGCAACTCACCGGCATGGTGCAAGCCTATATCTTCAGCATCCTGGCGACAGTCTACATCGCAGCCGGAACGCGGGTCCGCAAACCCAAGGCGGAACCCGTCGAGAAATGAAGTATGAACTACCAATGCAAAAGGAGATTCTATGGATAGCATAACCATTATTGCCGTGGCATCGATTGTCATCGCCGGCATTACCACCGGTTTCGGAACTATGGGACCCGCGCTGGCGGAAGGGAGGTCGGTGGCCACGGCGTTGAGTTCGCTGGCCCAGCAGCCGGATGCCTCCGCTACCATCACGCGGACGTTGTTCGTGGGCCTGGCGATGATCGAGTCCACGGCTATCTACTGTTTCGTGGTTTCCATGATTCTGATCTTCGCCAACCCGTTCTGGAACCACGTCATCGCGCAAGCCGCGAAGAAGTAACGTCATGTTAGCCGATTGGTTCACTATCGTTGCGCAGGCGCTCAACTTTCTCATCCTGGTTTGGTTGATGAAGCGGTTCCTGTACAAGCCCGTGCTGCACGCCATCGACGAGCGGGAGAAGCGCATCGCCGCGGAACTCGCGAACGCCGACGCGAAGAAAACCGAAGCTCAAAAGGAGCACGACGAATTCCAGCACAAGAACGAGGATTTCGATCGCGAGCGCGCCACGCTATTGAGCAAAGCGGCCGGCGACGCGCAGGCTGAACGCCAGCGGCTCCTCGACGAAGCGCGGAAAGCCGCCGCGGATTTAAGTGCAAAACGGCAGGAAACATTGCAAAACGAAGAACAGGACTTACATCTGGCAATCCGCCGCCGGACGCAGCAGGAAGTATTTGCCATCGCGCGCAAGGCGCTGGCCGACCTCGCCACGGTGAGCCTGGAAGAACGCCTGGGCGAGGTATTCACGCGGCGTTTGCGGGAGATGGACGGCAAGGGAAAAGCAGGCCTCGGCGAGGCCCTGAAGACAGCCTCCGGTCCCGCGGTGGTGCGCAGCGCGTTCGACCTGCCGGCGGAGCAACGCGCCGCCATCCAAAACGCGCTCAACGAAACCTTTTCGGCTGAAGTCCGCGTCCGGTTCGAGACCGCGCCAGACCTGGTCGGCGGCATTGAACTCACTACGAACGGACAAAAGGTGGCTTGGAGCATTGCGGATTATCTGGCATCCATGGAAAAAAGCGTCGGCGAACTTATGAAAGAGAAGGATAAGCCCGCGGCCAAAGCCGAGCCTGAACCCGAAGCCAAGATTGAGCCTAAACCGGAAGAACTCAACCTCGTAGCAAAGGGCCAATGAACAATGGAATCTGAGAGCCTGCGGAGCGATTTCGACCGCGCGTTTGCTGGAATCGGCCGGGTGCGCGAGGCATTCACGCCGGCACTGACGCCACGGGAAGTGGGCGCCATCACCAGTGTGGCTACCGGCATCGCGAAGGTGTCGGGTCTTCCCGGCGTGGGCTTCGATGAGTTGGTAATTTTTCCCGGCGGCGTGCTGGGCATTGCGTTCAACGTGGACCCGGACGAAATTGGCGTCGTGCTGCTGGGCGAATACTCGCATCTGTACGCAGGCGACGAAGTGCAGCGTACCGGCCGGGTCATGGACGTGGGCGTGGGCGATGGATTACTGGGACGCGTCATCGACCCGCTCGGCCGGCCGCTCGATGGCAAAGGTCCGGTCTCGTCAAGCAAGCGGCTGCCCGTGGAACGCCCGGCCCCAGCCATCATGGACCGCGCGGCCGTTACGGTGCCTCTCCAGACCGGCCTCATGGTCATCGACGCGCTCATCCCCGTTGGGCGCGGCCAGCGCGAGTTGATTCTCGGCGACCGGCAGACGGGCAAGACCGCTATTGCGACCGACACCATCTTCAACCAGCGCGGCCGGAACGTGCTGTGCGTTTATTGCGCTATCGGCCAGCGCGCGTCCGCGGTCGCGAAGACCGTGGCGAACCTGCGGGAAAAGGGCGCCATGGATTACACCGTCGTGGTGGTGAGCGAGGGCAACGACCCGCCCGGCCTCGCTTACATCGCGCCTTACGCCGCCACCAGCATCGCGGAGTTTTTCATGGAAGCGGGCCGGGATGTGCTGATCGTTTACGACGACCTCGTGCAGCACGCGCGCTCCTACCGCGAACTCTCGCTGCTGCTGCGCCGCCCGCCTGGCCGGGAAGCCTTTCCCGGCGACATCTTTTATATTCACTCGCGGCTGCTGGAACGCGCCACGCACTTGCGCAAGGAACTGGGCGGCGGATCGCTCACCGCGCTGCCCATCATCGAAACCGAAGCGCAGGATATTTCCGCCTATATTCCGACCAATTTGATTTCCATCACGGATGGGCAGATCTACCTCTCACCGTCGCTCTTCGAATTGGGCGTACTGCCCGCGGTGGATGTGGGAAAATCCGTTTCGCGCGTGGGCGGGCAAGCGCAACTGGCCGCCTACCGCGCGGTGGCGGGCGACCTTAAGCTCGCCTACGCGCAGTTTGAGGAACTCGAGACCTTTTCCCGCTTCGGAGCCCGCCTGGATGCGGACACGCGCAAAACCATCGAACATGGGCGGCGCATCCGCGCGTGCCTCAAACAGCCGGAATTCTCCCCGGTCTCCGTGCCCGCGCAAATCGCCGTGTTGCTGGCGTTGACCGCGGGGCTCTTCGACCTTGTGCCGCTGGATCGAATGACGGACGCCGAACACGCGCTATGCGAGGCCGCGGCGGATATCCCCGCGGAGGTTCGTGAGCGGCTGGATACCGCCGCCAAACTGAGCGGCGAGGATCGCAAAGCGATTGTCGAAATCGCGCGCAAATCGCTTGCCGGCTTCCAGCCCAAGCCTGCACCCGAGAAGAAATCATGAGCGACACCACGGCCAGTCTGCGTCGAAAGATCGGCAGCGCCGGAGATCTCGAATCCGTCGTCCGTACGATGAAGGCGGTGGCCGCGTCGAGCATCGGACAATATGAAAAATCGGTGAGCGCGTTGGCCGATTACTATCGCGCCGTGGAACTCGGGTTGGGCGCATGCTTCCGGGCAAGTGGGCCGGAGCCTTTGGTTCCGGAACGGAAAGGACAAACCGATGCGGGTGCGATTGGCGCTGTCGTATTCGGTTCCGACCAGGGACTGGTGGGCCAGTTCAATGAAGTGGTGGCGGATTATGCGATCAAAACACTCGCGGCTCTTCCCGGCAAACCCAAAGTCTGGGCCGTCGGTGAGCGTGTGCATGAGCGGCTGGAGGAGGCCGGCCTTGCGCCGATCGGAATCTTCGCTGTGCCGAATTCCGTCAAGGCCATCGCGCCGCTAGTCGGTCGGATTCAAATCGAAAGCGAAGCGCATCGGGCGAAACGCGAGTATGCGCGTCTTTACGTGTTTCATAACCGCCCGCAATCCGGGGCGCTCTACGAGCCAGTCAGCCAGCGTTTGTTCCCGCTCGACGCGCAATGGGAGCAAGGCCTGGCCAAGGTCCGCTGGCCGGCCGGGAACCTGCCCGAAATCATGTGCGCTGGCAGCACGACTCTGCGCGCGCTGCTCCGCGAGTATCTGTTTATCTCGCTGTTTCGGGCGTGCGCCGAATCTCTCTCGAGCGAGAACGCCAGCCGCCTGGCGGCCATGCAGCGCGCCGAAAAAAACATCGACGAATTGCTGGAGGATCTCAACCGGACGTTCCATCGTTTGCGCCAAAGCGGCATCGATGAGGAACTGTTCGACGTCGTCTCCGGCTTCGAAGCACTAACAACGAAGGGATCAAAATGAGAATAGATTCAGTAGATTTCCGGGTGCGGCCCGCGAAGAAGGTCAAACTCAAAGAGTGGCCGACGATCGTAAAGCCCTTTTGCCGGTCGAAGAAGGAGTATCAAACGCTGCTGGAAGCCCACGTTGCGGAGTTGAACTCGCTGCAACGCCTGCACTACGCTTCCAACCGCTATGCTTTGCTGCTGATTTTCCAGGGCATGGACGCCGCCGGCAAGGACGGCGCCATCCGCCACGTCATGTCCGGAGTCAATCCGCAAGGCTGCCAGGTTTCCAGTTTCAAGCAGCCGAGCGCCGCGGAATTGGAACACGATTTTCTCTGGCGCACCACCCAGCGGCTACCCGAACGCGGACAGATCGGAATATTCAATCGATCCTATTACGAGGAGGTGCTGGTCGTTAGGGTGCATCCCGAAATGCTCCGCAGCCAGGGGCTCTCCGAAGAGTTGCGCGACGAGAAAACCATCTGGCGGGAGCGGTATCGGTCCATCGTGGACCTGGAGAGCCACCTGTATCGGAACGGCACGCGGACCGTCAAAGTGTTCCTCCACCTCTCGCGGGACGAACAACGAAAGCGATTCCTGGAGCGCATCGACGAGCCGGAAAAGAACTGGAAATTCAGCCTCGCGGACATTCACGAGAGGAAATATTGGAAGGATTACATGGCGGCCTATGAGGCTTGCCTGGATGCGACCGCCACCCATCATGCGCCCTGGTACGTCGTCCCCGCCGACGATAAGGAGAATGCCCGGTTGATTGTTTCCCAAATCGTTCTCGATGCGCTCAAGGAACTGAAGATGGCATATCCCAAGACCACCGCGAAACGCAAGGAAGAATTGAAATCTATCCGTAAGCTGTTAGAGAAGTAGGTCCGTTCAATGACTCCGCCAGGCCTCACCAGCGATGAAGTCCGCCGCCGGCTCGAGAAGTTCGGCCCGAACGCGGTGCCCGATACGTCTCTGCATCCGTTGGGCAGGGCGCTGGCCAAGTTCTGGGCGCCGGTTCCATGGATGCTCGAAGCGGCGATCGTGCTCGAGGTTTCGCTCGGCAAGTATGTCGAGGCTGGCATCGTCGCGGTTCTGCTGGCCTTCAACGCGGCTCTCGGTTTTTTCCAGGAAGGGCGCGCGCAGGCGACTCTGGCCGCGCTGAAGTCGCGGCTGGCGCTGAATGCGTCCGTCCGTCGCGATAATGCCTGGGCGACCGTACCGGCCGTCGGGCTCGTGCCTGGCGATATCGTGAAGCTATCGCTCGGCGCGGTGGTTGCCGCCGACGTGCGCCTGACTGAAGGATCCGTGCTGCTCGACCAGTCGATGCTCACCGGCGAATCCGTTCCGATCGAAGCTGGCGCCGGGTTCGAGACGTATGCGGGAGCGCTGGTGCGGCGCGGCGAAGCGGTGGCGGAGGTCACCGCGACGGGAGCGCGCACGAAGTTCGGACGCACCGCGGAACTGGTTCGCACCGCGCACGTCGAAAGCACCCAGCAGAAGGCCGTCCTGCATGTGGTGCGCAATCTCGCCATGTTCAATGGCGTCCTCATCGTGATGTTGGTCGGCTATGCTCACGTCCTCAAGATGCCGCTTGGGGAGATCGTTCCCCTGGTGCTCACGGCGGTTCTGGCTTCGATTCCAGTGGCTCTGCCGGCCACTTTTACTTTGGCGGCGGCTCTGGGCGCGCGGGCTCTGGCAAAACTGGGCGTCCTTCCGACACGGCTCTCCGCCGTGGATGAGGCGGCCAGCATCGACGTGCTATGCGCGGATAAGACCGGCACGCTGACGCAAAACGCGCTGACGGTAACCGCCGTGCATGCCATGTCCGGCTTCGACGAGCCGCACGTGCTGGGACTGGCTGCCCTGGCGAGTTCCGACGGCGGGCAAGATCCGGTAGATGGGGCCATCCGGACTGCCGCCGCTCAAAAAGCGGCCTCCGATCTGCCGAAACCGGTCAAGTTCGTTCCGTTCGATCCTGGCACGAAGATGTCGGAAGCGGCTGCCACCGAAACAAACGGCGCCACGGTACGCGTGGTCAAAGGGGCCTTTGCCGCGGTTGCCGGCCTTACATCGTCTCCAGGTGCGGCTCCCGATGCATCCAAGACGGCGGGCGAGCTTGAGGCACAGGGCTTCCGCGTGCTGGCCGTCGCGGTGGGCCCTCCTGAAGATGTGAAGCTGGCGGGGATCATCGCTCTCAGCGATCCGCCTCGCACGGATTCGGCGGCGCTCATAACGGAGCTGCACACGTTGGGCGTGCGCACCGTAATGATAACGGGCGATGCCGCTGCGACGGCAGCGATCGTGGCTCGCGCGGTAGGCCTGGACGGAAAAGTCTGTCCGCCCGGACCGATCCCCGCCGCGGTGCATCCTGAAGATTTCGCGGTCTTCGCCGGCGTCCTCCCCGAGGGAAAGTATGACCTGGTCAAGGCGTTCCAGAAGAGCGGCCACACCGTCGGCATGTGCGGCGACGGCGCCAACGACGCGCCGGCGCTGCGCCAGGCGCAGATGGGAATCGCGGTTTCAACGGCGACCGATGTGGCCAAGTCGGCGGCCGGCATAGTGTTGACCAAGCCGGGACTGGGCGGCATCGTCGCCTCGGTAAAGGAAGGCCGCGTGACGTTCCAGCGCATCCTGACTTACGCGCTCAACTCGGTTACCAAGAAGACCGTGCAGGTGCTCTTCCTGGCCGCCGGTCTGGTGATGACCGGGCACGCGATCCTGACTCCGATGTTGATGGTCATTATAATGCTCGCCGGCGACCTGCTGGGCATGTCTTTGGCGACAGACAACGTGCGGCCGTCGCCGATGCCCAATGCCTGGCGCATCGGCCGATTGACGATCGCCGGTGTCTTTATGGGAACCTGCGAGCTGGTATTCTGCACTGCCGTCCTGGCCTTCGGCAAATTCCGCCTGGGTTTAGGAGTCGACGCGCTGAGAACGGTGGCCTTTGTGGCTATCGTGTTCGGCAATCAGGCAACCACTTACACCAATCGAGAACGCCAGCGGCTGGGGTCGGCCCGTCCCAGCCGGTGGCTGATCGGGTCTTCCGTAGCCGATGTGTCGATTGCCTCAACGCTGGCGATATGCGGAATCGCCATGACGCCTCTGCCTGCGTTGGCCGTCGGAGGAGCGCTCGCGGCGGCAGCGGTCTTCGCATTCATCGCGGACTTTGCCAAGGTCCCGCTGTTCAAGCGCCTTGGGATCGCGTAACCGTTGGCAAGTCACGTGCATCAAGAAGGGCATGAAGAAACAAGCTATGGGCACAGAGTCAGCCGGCCAGTCCGGGGACACTCAAGGACTGTCAGACGTCGCAGAGGCAGGATCGGAGAGTGTCCAAGAACTACTCGAGGAGGGGCAATCCTTCGAAGCCGAAGCGATCGGCGGCGTGGAAGATGCACCCGACCCCGACGTGGCCGAAGTTCACACGAGACAAGTTCCGGAGGACGATGTGCCTCTCGAATACCTGGAAGATTAATGGGGCGCGCCGGCCCCTCATGAGCCGAACCGGCCGGGCCATACCATGGGCGCGGCCGGGGTGCGGAGCGACGGGACCGAGCCGATCTCGATTTGTCTCATTGCGTCATCGAGGCTGCCAGCCCGGCTCGTGGAACGCGATTTACGGTATTCTCCGCCAGCCGCATTTCAGCGAGGGACATGAGAAAGGCCAGCGTGGATTCCGCTCCCTGGTTTTCGGCGCGCCGCTCGGGGTGCGACCCATCGCGGCTTGCGCCAGTCTGGCGGCCGTAGCGTTCCAAACCGGGATCGTTCCGGCCGAGGAACCATGCGAAGGCGCGCTGCGCCTGTGCGTGCCACCACGGGTCGGCTGTAGCGCGGTATGCCTCCAGGCAAGCTGAAACCGTGGTGTGCGCCTCGATGGGCTCGAAGTGCGCGCGTGCGCCGCTGCTTTTTTGGAATCCGTTGCCGCCGATGGGCCGCGGTTGGCCACGCTGTGAGGTCTGTACGCCCACAAGCCAGCGCAATGCCTGTATGCCTCGTTCGTACACGCGCGTGTGCCCCGTGGCCCGTCCGCTGACAATCAGGGCGTGAGCCAGTTTGGCGTTGTCATAAGCCAGCCCCTGTTCAAACCAAGTCCAGCCAGGCGCGGCGACTTGGTCGAAGATCGTCATCAAACGTCCGGTCAGATCTTCACGGAGCTCATACGCCAGCCGGGTGAGCCTTTCGCCGTTCCGCCGTCCCAGATACTCGTGAATGCCAATCAGGCTGAATGCCCAAGCGCGCGGCGTGGTGAACTCGGTCACGGCCGGCAGCGCCTGCGCGAAGAGTTCTTTGGCCATGGTCCGCGCGCTCCAGCGCGGCGAGCGCCCCAGCGCCGTGCCTAACGCCCAGATGGCCCGGCCATGAGAATCTTCGGATCCCCGTTCGTCGAGCCAACTGCGGTCAATACTGAGGAAGTTGTGGAATCGTGCCGTCTTCGGATCGAAAGCGTCACTCAAGAAGGCGGCGTAAGTCGTGGCCAGCGCCCGCGCACGCTGCGGAGCTTCTTCCAATTGGCCGAGCAACACCGCCAGGATGAGCGCGCGGGCATTGTCGTCGGTGCGGTAGCCTTCGCAGGAATTCGGCGTAGTGAAACTGCCGTTCTGGAAAATGCCCGTGGAGTCGGTCATGCGGTAAAGACGATCCAGATTCAACTCCGGCGATACATGCGGCGAATAGCCGAACCCGTTCACTGGAACCGATTCGCGGGGCGCCGCCGCCACCTTCCGCCGCGCCAGTTCAAAGGAGCGCATGTACAGCCCAGCCGTGTTGCTCCACACCATCGCGCGGCCCAACTTATAGGCGTTTGCGCTCATGGCGTTGCGCCGGGCTCGATCGCGCAAGAGTCCACTCGCCTCGCGCGCAATCGCCATCGGATCGGCGAATGGCACCAGCACACCACGCCGGTCCTTCAATAATTCGGCGGCATGCCAATACGGCGTCGAGATCACGGCTTTGCCCGCGCCAAACGCATAGGCTAACGTTCCCGAGGTACTTTGGGCCTCGTCCAGATAAGGAGTAACGTATATATCGGCCGCTCCAATGAACTCAGTCAGTTCCCTTAGCTCGACGAAACGGTTGTAAAAGATGACGTTATTCTCAAGTTTATATTCCCTGGTAATGGCCTCGAGCCCAAGCCGGTAAGCTTCGCCGCGCGTGCGCAACTCGTGGGGGTGCGTGGCGCCCAGCACGATGTAGACGACGTCGGGAAACTCCGCCACGATATCCGGAAGAGCATGCAGCACATGCTCAATGCCCTTGTTGGGCGACAGCAGCCCGAATGTCAGCAATACTTTTTTCCCGCCCACGCCAAACCGGTCTTTGTAACAATCCGAGGCGACGAATGGCACGTCGGGAATGCCATGCGGGATTAGATCGATCTTGGCCGGTAGGGCCTGGTAAACCTCCTGCAGAATGGTTCGCCCCCGCTCCGCCATGACCACCAATCGGGCTGAGAGGGCGATCAATTCCCGCATTACGCGATATTGGTCGGCGTTCGGCTGGAGCAGAACGGTGTGCAGCGTGGTGACGACCGGCGCCTTCAACTCGCGCAGCAGGGCCAATAAGTGGCTGCCGGCAGGCCCGCCAAAAATTCCGAACTCGTGCTGTACCGAGACAACGTCCACATTGCTGGAGTTCAGAAAATCGGCGGCGCGCCGGTACGACTCCGCATCCTGCTCATCGATTTCGCACCGAACCACGGGCGGATATTGATAGCACCCATCCAAGTCGTTGACCGGCACCGCGAAGCACTGGCTTTGCGGATGCCGCTCCGCCACCGCCCCAAGCAGGTCGGATGTAAACGTGGCAATGCCGCACTTGCGCGGCAGGTAGTCGCCGAGAAACGCGATCGTGCGCGTGCTGGCGGCTGTGTTCCCAACCGGATTACGCTGCATTGACAAGAGTCTCGCTCTCATCCCCTCGCTCCCGCCCATCCCGGTCGGCCGCTTCCTGGCACTCGATGCACCGTGACGCCCATGGCACGGCCGCCAGGCGTTTGGGGCTGATCGCCCATTCGCACTCAAGGCAGGTTCCAAAGCTGCCGTCGTGAATCCGCCGCAATGCGGCTTTTACCTGACGCAGCAGGCTGGACTCACGGTCCACGTTTCGAATCGCCAGATCCCGTTCCGACGCGTACTGAATCTCATCCATTGGATCCGCGCTCTTTTCGATGGCGATGCCATCCCGCGTCCGCAATACCGAAACGAGCTCCGCTTGTTTCCGTTCTAGAATCTCTTGGAACGTCCCAGATACCATCGTCCTGCCATTCCCTTCGCCCATACCAGCGTTTCTAGCACGGGATGGTCCATCGCTTAGCCCGCGTGGGTTAGCGGAAACTCAGCGGCGCGAGGTGCAAAGCCTGCACACTCCATGCGGGATTTGCCGATCTGGCCAAACTGTGAAGCCTCGCACGCCTTTTGCCTGCCCGGTGCGGCAGACGGTACGATACGTGCACTGGCAACGACTATGCGCGAATCGGATCGAATCGCCGTTGAGCGGCAGGGTAGCGCCGCACACGCCCACCGCACCGGTGCCGAGCACCACGGAAAAGAAGATCACCCGACCGGACATGAGAGTTCCAGACAGGCGCTGGAGCACTCCAATCGGGCCTACCTGAACGCACAAAACGAGCACCCGGGAAACAGGCACGAGCATGGCCCAGGCGTAATCGCCGACGCACCCAAGGAGCAGGACGTCGCCGCCTTCGCTCATCGACTTTGGCAAGAAAGGGGCTGTCCGGAAGGATCCCCCGAAGAAGATTGGTTCCGCGCCGTAGAAGCACTGCGGCGCCGGCATTGAGCCAGAACGCGCCGAGCGCCAAGGCGGCCCGGCGCGTGTTTGTCCTGCAGGGCCGCTTCCGCAGATTCTTCTCCAATCTTGGCCCGGGATTGATTACCGGCGCCGCGGACGACGACCCGTCCGGCATCTCGACCTATACGGTCACCGGCGCCTCGTTCGGCTACGCCCCCCTATGGACCGCAATTTTCTCTTTCCCGCTGATGGCGGCCGTACAAATCATGTGTGCCCGCCTGGGGATGGTCACCGGACTCGGACTGGCGGGCGTGATTCGAAGGCGCTATCCACGATGGATCCTGTGGAGCGCCTGCGCGCTGCTGGTGGTCGCCAATGTGGTGAACATCGCCGCGGATCTCGGCGGCATGGGTGCGGTCACCGCGCTTCTCACTGGCGCCAGCCCCCTCTATTGGACCCCCGCGTACGCGCTCGTAATTGTATGCTTGCTGTTCTGGACGAGTTATCGCCTCATCGCCCGGATCTTCAAATGGCTCACCCTGGCCTTGTTCGCCTACATCGCCGCCGCTTTTCTAGCGCATCCGGACTGGCCGGCCGTGGTGCGTGCGACCTTGATTCCTAGCGTGCACTGGACCGGCGCGTATTGGGCGACGCTGGTCGGCATCCTGGGAACCACCATCTCGCCTTACCTCTTCTTCTGGCAGGCCGCTGAGGAGGTAGAGGAGGATATCTCCGCGGGCAAGAACACGGTGGAACAACGCGAAGGCGCGACCAATCGGGAGTTGCGGCGTTCGCGGAACGATGTCCTTACGGGCATGTTCTTTTCGAACCTGGTGATGTACTTCATCATTCTGACGTCGGCCGCCACGTTGCACGCGCACGGCAAGACTACGATCTCCACCGCGCGGGAGGCCGCCGAGGCGTTGCGACCTTTGGCGGGCGCCGGCGCATACTGGCTTTTCAGCCTGGGTTTGATCGGCGCAGGCATGCTGGGAGTCCCGGTATTGGCCGGATCTTGCGCTTACGCCATCGCCGAAGCGGCCGATTGGGTTGGCTCGCTGGAAGTACACCCTCCGCTGGCGCACGGCTTTTATTCTGTCATCGCCATTGCGATGGCGCTCGGCCTGGGCTTGGATTACGCCGGTCTGAACGCCGTCAGGATGCTATTCTGGTCTGCCGTGCTCAATGGAGTACTGGCGCCGCCGCTACTTATCCTGGTGGTGCTGCTCACCAGCAGGGCCGATGTAATGGGCGAACGCCGCAACGGGACTCTGCTTCGCTGGCTGGGGTGGATATGTGCCGGTGTCATGCTGATTGCCACCGTCATCATGTTCGTGACGGCATAAGGCACGCTCACTGGAACGCCCATAACGGGCGCCGCCTACCAGATATGCCTTCGATTTCGCGTCCATGTCGTTTAACAGCCCGTGGGAGAAGCCGCACCGCTCACTGACGTGCGCGGCTCAGTATAAGTGCCTTACAGAGCCGCGACCGTCAGGGAGCGCCGCTATTGCCACGAGCCTTATCGCCAGCGCCCTTCAACCAAAACGTAACCACCCCCGCGGTGAACCCAGCGATGCGCAACCCAGCGGGCATGCGGCCGTGGCGGCATTTCCCACCTTCCGGCGTTCCAGGCGTAGGCATTGCCATCCCAGCGGTGGTACCCGTCAATCCACACATAGCCAGGGCCGGGCGCCACACCCCGTGTTTCGACCACAGCCACGGGCGGCGCTATGCGAACCACGACTTCGGCCATCGCGGCACTGAAAGTCAACCCGCCTGCAAAAACCAAACCGATCAATCGCTTATAAACCATCACACACTCTCCTTATCTTACTGCACTCACCCTAAGAGCACGCGCACCGCCAAGCTCTTCCCTGTGCCAACTTAGTGGAAAATTCCCAACATGTAGGCTACCAGCAGAATCAACAACACGCCGCCCACGCCTATGCCAGCACCGCCTCCGTAACCCCAACGGCCGTAGCCGTAGTAGCCACCGCCGCCGAAAACCAACAACAAAATAATAATCAGTATCAGCATTTTGTATCCTTTGTTCTTTCCGATGCCCGGCGGTCGCGCCGCGCCTCGTCCGGCTTACTTCTCAAAGACCTTTTCAATCTGTCCGATTTTCTTTTGGACTTTGCCGGCGATGTTCTCGGATTGGCCTTTCGACTCCACGTCGGGATTGCCGGCGGCCTGACCGGCCTTCTGCCTGACTTTTCCCTTCACCTCGTGAAACTTACCTTGAATCTTATCCTTCGTGCTCGAATTCATCTGTTTCTCCTTGAAGGGGGCGGGGTGTCCGCACCCGTCCCCCGAATGCAGCTGCACTTCTAGTTCCAATAGGGCTTCGCGCCGTAATACGTGGCGACTTCGGCGCCCCAGGCGCGGTCAGCCATGTTCGGCCAGTGAGCTTTATCGAAACCGGGAGCGTGATCGAGCAACTTCTTGTCGACGTCCAGGACAAACTGTCTTTCATCGGTGTCCACCGTGAGGGCGCTCCAGGGGATGGCAAACAATTTGTCGCCCAGGCCCAGGAATCCCCCGAACGAAAGAACCGCGTAGGCCACACGGCCCTTCTCCACGTCGATCATCAGATGCTCGATTACTCCAAGATCCTCTTTTTGACGGTTCACCACCCTATCGCCCGTCAGCGTGTCTGCCGCCAGGACACTCTGCATCCACCGTCCTTTGGCGTCTCTCGTTTGTGACATGATATCTCCTTTTTGGTATTTTGTTAAGGACTAACAGGCCTGTAACTACTGTTATCCGGCGAGCTTTTTCGAGCAAATTTGAGACCAACGCAGGACTGCTTACAAGCGAGGCTAAAGCCTCGCGCCGGCTGAAGCGCTGCCCTCCACTTGGTGCAATTCCTGCCGCTTGTCAGGCAGGAATTGCAGTGAAATAGAATATCGATCCCGTCCCTGGTGTCGAATGCATCCAGATGCGGCCGCCCTGCCACTCGATGGCCTTCTTGCAGAATGCGAGTCCGAGTCCATTCCCAGGGTATTCTTTCCCATGCAGGCGCTTAAACGGCGCAAACAGGCGGCTTTGGAAAGCGGGGTCTATACCGGGCCCATTATCTTGCACTGAGAACACGCATTCGAGGTCCGCCCGCCGGGATGAAATGTGAACCCGCGGCGCGGGCGTGCCACCGTATTCGATGGCATTTCTCAGCAGTTGGTGCAGAACCTTGGCCAGGATTTCGACGTCTCCTATTACCGCCGGCAAAGGGTCGTGCGTAACGATTGCGCTCCGTTCTGTTATGAGCTTGTCCGTCGACAGGAGCGCCTGGCGAAAGACCGCTTCCATGTCTGCCGGGGAGGACGGCCGCCCGCCGCCACCCGTAGCCCAATAGTCAACCACGTCGCCGAGCAGCGACTGCGCCCTGGCCGCGTCCTGCTGGATGCGTTCGGAGTATACGGCGCTGCCGGTTTCGGCCATCAGTTGACTGTATGAGGCGATATCCCGGAGAGACTCGCGCAGGTTGTGAGCCGCCATCGAGACAAACTCTTCAAATTCCGCGCTCGCCCGGTCCAACTGCCTGCGGACCTCGATGCACGCCCGAGTTTCCGCGTCCAGCGCCTTGCGTAAGCGCGTGATTTCGTTTTCCGTGCGGTTTTGGTCGGAGTTGCCCATTATCAGTTTGCGCGGGGGGGGACGGAATCGGCGCGGCCGTTGGGAATCGTGAACTGGAAGGTAGCGCCCTGCCCGAGTTGCGATTCCACCCAAATCCTTCCGCCCTTGCGTTCGATAATCTTCTTGCAAAGGGCCAAGCCAATGCCAGTGCCGGGAATATCGCGTCCATGCAAGCGTTTGAACATGCCGAACACGCGCGCGGTGTCTTGCGGATCGATACCGATTCCATTGTCGCGCACGGCAAACAGCCACCCTTCTCCGGTGCTTTCCGCCGAGACATGGATTCTGGGCGCTTCCGGGCCTCTGTACTTCATCGAATTGGAAATGAGGTTCTGGAAAACCTGGGTCAGCATGACCTCTTCGGCAACCAAAGTTGGCAAAGGACCCGACGTTACAATGGCGTCATTCTCGGCGATCGCCGCCTGAAGGTTTAACAGCACCTTGGCCAGAACGGCGCCGCAGTCGATAGGGGCGTAGCTGTCCTGTTCGCGCTCGGTAACCTCCCAATAGGCCAGCAGGGCCTTCAGCAAGGCTTCTATCCTGAGCGCCCCTTCCACGGAATACGCGATAAATTGGTCGGCTTCACCGCCCAACTTTCCGGAATACTCCCGCCCCAGGAGTTCGGTGAAATTCACCACCATCCGCAAAGGCTCCTGCAGGTCGTGCGTGAGCGCATAGGCAAAATGCTGCAGTTCGGCATTGGTTGTGCGGAGCGCTTCTTCGGCCTGTTTGCGGTCGGTTACGTCCTCAATCGCCAGCAGGATGGCCCGCGCTTGCGCGTTCGGATTGAAGATCTCGCTGGCGTTGAGCAGCATCACCTTTCTTCCGACATGTTCAAAGTCGTGGGTCACTTCGAAATCCCGGAACGTGGCGTGCGCGGGGAGAATGTTTTCCAGCAGCTCGCGCAGTTTCGGGATGTCCCATTGTCCATTTCCCAGGCCGTAGATGAGACGCCCCTCCGTCTCCTCCCGCGCGGCCTGGAACGTCGCGTAGAAGGTCTTGTTGGCTTTCACTACCTGCAGGTTCTGGTTCAGGATCACCAACGGCTCCCGCACGGTTTCCACAATCGCTTCGGCGAAGTCCAGACCGCGCTTGGCGGCATCGATATCGATCAACATCAGCACGGCGCCGTCGACTTTGCCATCCGGTCCCAGGGACGGCAGGATACGTAGCGAATACCAGCGACCGTGCGAGTCGCGGACATCGCGCGGCTTCCGATCGCCGCCTTGCATCGCATCGAGCAGCTTCTGGCGCAGATCGGGCAGTTCCATTTGCGGCTGCAGATCGGTGACGGACCGTCCGACATCGGAGGGGATCACATTCAACATCGGTTCAATGGCGCGCGTAAAGCGGCGAATGCGCAGATCCCGGCCAACCATGACCAGGGGGATGCTGATGCTTTCCAGAAGATTGCCCAGATCCCGATTCACTTTGCTGAATTCCACGTTACTGATCTTGAGCTCTTCGTTCAGCGTGTTTAGTTCTTCGTTGGCCGATTCCAGCTCTTCCTGCGCGGTTTCCAGTTCCTCGTTGCCGGCCTGCGCCTCTTCGTTCGCCGCTCTAAGCTCTTCCAGCGTGGAGGCGTTCTCCGCGACGGTGGATCGCAGGTACTCTTTGGTTGCGGCGAGCTCGCGACGCAGGCGGGCGTCTTCCGTGCTGTCCTCTATTGCGGGTTTGGGCACGGCCCGCGTGCCACCTTGCGGCTCGGCGTCCTCGAACAAGACCAGGAAATGGCGTTCCTTGGAAGAGGCGGATCCCTTAAACGGGATTACCTTGATGGCGACGTCCCTCAGGCGGCCGCCGCTTTCGATCCGGAAGCCATCCGCTTCGGCCGCGGCGTTCGTTTGCCGGGCAATCCGGATCGCGTTCCCCAGGCCCGCTATTAAGCCTTCGCGCGCCAGTTTCAGGAGGTTTTGGGTCGGTTCGCCCGGCGAAAGCTCCAGGTACGGAGCGGTGCGGCCGCGGACTTGAACGATGTCCCCATCGTCGTCTACGATGGCGCCGGGGGGGCCATGTTCGGCCAGTACCAACCGGTCGGCTTCTCTCAGCACGTCCGGCCCGGCGCGGCCATCGGCAATTTTCCGCCCCAGGTCCACCCGGCCCGCGGCGCGGCGGCCCTCGCTTAGAGGAAGCGCCGACGTACGCGCGGCCGACCGCATGCGATAGATCTTGTGGGTCTTGTGCAGTTGATGAAACGATTCCGCAAGCGAGCCGACGCCTTCCGATGGGCCGAGTACCAGGAAGCCCGTGGGCTTCAGGGCGTACTGCAAGATCGCCAACACCTTGCGTTGTAATTGCGCTCCGAGGTAAATCAGCACGTTGCAGCAACTAATGAGGTCCAGCTTCGAGAAAGGCGGGTCCTGGGCCACGTTATGCCTCGCAAAAACGCAAAGGTCGCGGACGACCTTCGCGATCTGGTACCCGCGTTCCGTTCTGGTGAAGAACCGCGCCAATCGCCGCGGCGAAACATGCGCCAATGCAAAAGCCGTGTATATGCCGGCGCGCGCTTTTTCGATCGCCGTTTCGCTGATATCGGTGGCGAAAATCTCGAACGGAACGCTGGCTTTCATGTCGTCCAGCAATTCCATCAGGCAGATGGCGATCGAATAAGCCTCCTCACCCGTGGCGCATCCAGGCACCCAGATGCGGATGGGGTCGCCGGCCGCCCGATTCCGGACCAGAGCGGGGAACACCTTCGTCTTTAGCTCGGCGAAGACCGCAGGCTCCCGAAAGAATGCAGTCACGGTAATAAAGCAGCTCTCACACAGCGCGTTGGCTTCGTCTCGATTCCGCTCGAGATCGCGGGTGTAGTCTTCCAGCGTTTCGAATCCGCGGAGGGCCATGCGCCGCTTGATGCGCCGCGAGACGGTGCTGTGCTTGTAGTGGGTAAAATCCACTCCGGTGGCGCTCCGGACCAACCGGAGGATTTTGGCCAGTTCCGCGGATCCCGGCGGTTCAGCCGCCTTCCGCAGGTTGCTGGGGACCCGTGAATCCCGCGCAATGGCCACCAGTTGCCGCGCGATTCCGGCCGGCGGCAGTACAAAATCGACCACACCGGCGGCGATGGCGCTACGCGGCATGCTGTCGAACTTTGCGGTCCGCACTTCCTGGGCGAAGGTGGCGCCGCCCGCGGCCTTGATTGCCTGCAGGCCCAGCGTCCCATCCGACGCGGTTCCCGAAAGAACGACGCCGATCGCCCTGCCGCCGCGGTCCGCCGCCAGAGAGCGGAGAAAAGCGTCGATGGGCATGTTACGGCCACTAGCTGGCCGGGCTGGAGTAAGCAGGACTCCATCGGCTATGCCCAGATTACTGCGCGGTGGCATCACGTAAACATGGTTGGGCTCGGCGCGCGTCTCGTCTTTCAGCTCAGAAACGGGCATTCGGCTTGCTTTAGAAAGCAACTCGGTCAGGTGGCTCTCGTGACTGGGATCGAGGTGCTGAATCAGCACGAATGCCATGCCGGTATCGTCCGGCAGATGGCTGAGCAGCTCCGTAAATGCCTCCAGGCCGCCGGCGGAGGCGCCTATGCCAACAATGGCGGGGGAACTGTCGTCGGCGCGCTCCTCAGCGGTAGGCCGCGCGATAACTGCCGCGGAAGCGGGATTACCGGTCTTCTTTGCCACACGCAAAATCACCTTTCCTCGCCGAAATGGGCGTCATCATTGGAACCGGAGTGCGACCAATGAGCACGCGGAGTGCCACTCTCGCCGCTTTTCTCCGATGATGGGTGGCCCTGGCGGCTGGCACACAGCCAACTGACGAATTGTAACGCAGCCCCTGTCTCCGCAAGGCGGCACGGCAGGCATTCAACAGCCGTTAGCCGCCTTTGCCATCCGCGAGCAGAGCCTCGATGACCTTGCCGATCTCCATGAACTGATCCAGGCCGGAAGGCTTGGTGATGAAATGGGAGACCCCGAGTTCTTTGAGCAGCGCCGCGTCCCGCCGGGATCGGGAAGAGCTCCACACACACACGGGAACGCCGGCGAGATGCCCGGCGCTTCGGATCTCGCGCAAGATGTCTTCGCCGGTATACCTGGACAGGTTCAGGTCCACCAGGATCAGGTTTGGAATGGCGGCATCCGCATAAGCTCCCTGCCGGCGGATGAAAGCCAGTCCTTCGCCTCCGTTCAGCAGGTGAACGAGCTCAAATTGAAGATCTTGTTTTTTGAGCGCCCGGTCGAGAAGGAAGACGTCCGAGGCGTTGTCCTCAATGATAAGAATGCGGGCGGCGCGAACAACCGAAGTGTGTTTCACGGTCCTCATCTGCGGCCGGACTTCGCCGGCCCATCTTGATCATTCCACAATCGATGGTGGCGCCGCTGGCGGCGAAACTTGTCTTGCCCTGACGATCCACCGTTTGGGCGCCGGCCCCACGAAATAGAAAGGGTAACAGGTCACCATCGTCAGCGCGTGTTCGCCTGACGGAGCGAGTACTCCAACATTGTCCGGCTCCACTACCCTTAGCGACTCGACTTCGTACTTGAAATCGCCTTGCAGCGTCGAAAACTGAATCTCGTCCTTAATCCTCAAATCCCTCAGCGGGCGAAAGAACGTGTCCCGGTGCCCGGCCACTCCGACGTTGCCGGCCTCACCCGGCAGCGCCGTGCCGGGAATATGTCCGGCCGCACTCCGTAGAGCGGTTTTGGTTACTCCTTCGATAACGACCACAGACAGCCGCAGACGTGGGATCTTGATGCGGCCGACCAGGCCGTGCCACGTGGCGGCGGACCCGGCTTTCGGAGCGGTGGACGGCTTCGGTAGGGGACGGCTCTGGCTCTGCGCGCGTGGCGCGCGAAGCTGGCGGTCGAGATCGAGGCTCGCGAGCCGCTGAAAGTTCCAGGCGTCCACCAAGGCGAATCCGCAATAGCCCAGCAGTAGCAGGGCATAGGCAAAGAGGCTACGCTGCATCCATTTCAGAATCCGCCTCAGCGATTTCTTCTCGACCACCAGCCTCATTTAGCGGCCTTCTCGTCGGGCTTTGGTTCGCCGCCGGCGATGTAGCCGGTGCGGGTACGTACGGACAACTCGTGCCCCTTCACCCGGGCCACTACCCGAATGGCGCGATATGCGCCGTTACGAGCCACAGTGGCCGGAACATATCCGATCGTGTATTGATGGCGAATATCCCGCGCGATGCGCTCACAGATGGGCACTACTTCGCCGAGCCGGCTGGGAAGAAACGACTCGCCGCCCGTCGCCTGCGCCAGGCGTTTGAGCACACCGGGATTGCGGTCCTCATCGTCTTCGTCGAATACACCTATGGTGTAGATGACGGCGCTCGATTGCTCGGCCAGTTTCATGACTTGGGCCAGCTTCCGCTCGCTGGCGTTGTCGCCGCCATCGCTGACCACGATCAGCACTCTCTTATCCCGGCTGCCAGCCTGCAATGCCTCTAAGGCCTTGGCGATGGCGTCGTATAGGGCCGTCTGGCCCCCGGCAGGTTTGGTGTTGATCGCATTTCCGAGTTCGACGGTGTTGTTGGTGAAACGAATCGCGCTGGGCAAGCCCAGCGATACTCTCTCATTGAAGTTCACGACGAACATTTCGTCGTCCGGATTGCTGGAGCGCACGAAGCTCCGGGCCGCGGCGGACACCTCCGCAAGTTTCGGCCCCATGCTGCTGCTCTGGTCCACAACCAGTCCTACGGTGACTGGAATATCTTCGTTTCTGAATAACCGGATGTGTTGCGGTACGCCGTTCTCATAGACCCCGAAATCCCGCTCACTCAGATTCGAGACAAAGCCGCCTTGCCGGTCAGTCACCGTAGCGGGCAACACCACCAAGGCAACGTCCACGGAGAATCGGAAAGACCCGGCGTCCGGATCTTGCCCCGCCGGCGCCGCTTGCGGGCTGGCGTGGCCTGCCAGGAGAAACAGGAAAAGGGCGGGGAGTGCGCTCGCTTTCGCCACATCACGCTCTCCCGCCCGCGACAGCCTTGTCCGCATAGCCGCTCTCCTTCCGACAGTTGTGGGGCGGAAATCTTCCCGCATGCCGCCCGCAGGCCGTCCGCATGCCGGCCCCACCTTGCCGCTGCAAAGCGCCCTTACTGCAAGCGTTTTTGCGCCAGCCGAAGGACAAAGGCTCCGCCCAGGGCCAGCAATCCGAGTAGCGCGATCAAAGGCATCGTACTCGCCGTAGCTGGGAGGGTCTGCGCTATCGGTTCATCCGCTGGCACCGGGGCGACGGCCGCGGAGAGTTCCACCTCTTCTCCGGTGGGTTTGATCGCCATAACGGGGGCCTGCTCCAGTTGCGCGACCACTGGCTCGTCAACCGTCTTGATGGGCTGGTCGACTTCCACCGGGACTTCGGCCGGGGTGAAGAGCACGACTTGGTTGACGGTTTTGGCTAGCTCCACCGCTCTCGCTTTCGGATAAACGAATTCCTGGCCAAAGTTTTCACCAGGAAAGAACCATGCCCGGAGCGCCTCCGGCTGACCCGCCGGCCGCTCACTGAAAGTAACCACAGTCTTGCCGGTCGCCTTGAGGCGATAGTTCGGGATGGCCAGGATGGTGGCAATGACCTGCGTTTCGTCCTTGTTGAAGATCTGGACGATGTGCCGATCGGACTGCGAGTCAAGGAGTTTGAACACATAGGTGCCGGCCGGCAACACCCCCCACCCCTTGAGGTGGACCCCCGGAATCTCCACGGGCCCGCTGAAGGTCATCACGGTTTTCTGGTTCCACCCGTCCGCCTTTGCGGCTGGTGACAATACCGCGCCAACTAGCGCGAGGCCAAACATACTTGCTGTTACTGCTTTCGAGACACTCATCTGTTTTGCTCCTTTGTTCTAAAATCTGGTGCGATCGGCTGTTCGCTCTGTCGGGGACCCGTATCTGCAAGACGTCGGCGGGCTGGTCGCACGGTGGGCAAGAAGCATTCCGAGGTCCATCGACACACTACTGCGCCAGGAGCGCGGCTGCCGTATGGTCTCAGGTAGTGCTTGCCACACATTGAACAACACGAGGCGTGGCGCGAAAGCCGGGAGTCAGTCAAAGTAAACGCTCCCGAAGCTATCCACTCATGCAGTTATTGCTTTGGGGAATGCAGGAATTGCGGCGGATGGCGGGGACCCGGCGCCCTCTGGAAGACGAAGGCCCACAAGGGCTTCCGCGGCAACAAACGAGTGAAAGTCGAGCGCGCGGCAGCGGACGATCGGACACGTGTTCCCGCAGCAGGTTATTCCGGCGGTTCACTCTTCTTTCGCCGGTCAGTGGCAGGCAGACTTGAAATATCTCGCCAATTCGCGTGTTGAGCCACTCACTACAAAGATGGGATACCCGGTTCAGTTGCCGCTAACAAATAGGCTGGGGCCAGCTTTTCGCCCGGCAGTACCAGCGCGCGCACAGTGGCCGCTGGAGGTTCTTGCCAGCAGACCGGATACCGCCGGCCACATGTGCGGCACTCGTACTGGCCGTGCGACGGCCACATTGGCTCAGCGTGCATCAATCCGCACCAGAGATCCGCGATTCGCGCATGGGGTATTTTCATCGATCTACATTCCTTATTCAATGGGACTTCCGTCGGCCCGTTGGTTTAGCGGCCAAGCCTGGCAGGCTGCGGACAAAGGCGTCGGCCAGACCGCTCCCTCACGGTCGCGGCTCAGTAAGCCCTGTCGCGGCTCGGTAAGCCCTGCAAGCACGTGCGCGCGATTCTGAGCCGCGCGCGTTAGCAAGCAGTCCTTGACATTTTTCCGCAGCCTGCTAGGGCCGGTACACGGGCGCACTCGATGTCCAGTGCCAAATTCCGCCAGTTCCGCTCCTCGCGGCTAGTGCGACGATGCGAGGCCCTTACCCTTCAGCAAGTCTTCTTCAGACTTGCAGCCGATTAGCCGGCCTTTTGCCAGGCGAGAGCGAGGTGCAACGAGAGCTACCAGAGCAATGCCGGCGCCAAGCCCGGTCAAGAAAATGGATAGTGAAAAGAGCATCTTATCGGTCATCTAAAGCGTCTCCATGAATCGAGTCCATCGCCACAGCCGTGCAGGCTGGTAATCGTCGCGTGATGCCGCGGCCATCGACGGCACCCGCAGCCACGCCTCGCCGCTTTCGTGACTGACGCATCGTCTTCCAGTGCAAGAATCGGGCCAAACTCACCGCGCAGTGAATGTCGCCGAGACCATCGCACCCGGGTCGGTTTCGATGGCCAGGATCTCCTTCCCTGCATCGGTCAGGACGCCCCGTAACGTCGTTGGTATGGCCGTTGCGGAGCCCGCAGCCGGAAGCGTGAGTTCGATGTCCACGATGCACCCGGCATCGACTGCGATCGTGACGTCCGTCATGGCCGCGAGGTTATCGCTTAGTGCCAGCTTAAAGATGCCATTCTCGTCCGCGTGTATCAGACCCTTCGCGGCTACGGTGTTCGAACTTTCTCCCGGCAGCATCGGAGTGGTGCTGCCGGACAGCGTAAACGCGTACTCGTTCCGTAAATCGGCGACCTTACATTCATCCGAAGTTCTCGCCATAGTGCCGTGTTGGGCGCCGCCCGGATCCGTTTGGCTGAAATCGACTCTCTTCCCGTCGCTGGTGGCGACGCCGCTGAAATGTTGGAACGCGCCTGAGTCGTCCTGCAGGCTCCAGGAGATCGTGCAGTCCCAGTGAGCTTCATAGATTCCCGTAATAGGATTGCCCAAAAGGAAGCCGGCGAACATCACCGTCGAGTACCCGCTGCTTTTGCCGTCCTCGGCGAAGACGATTCGCCCAATATTGGCAATCGGCTTCGACTCGCCGGAAATGGTGGTTTCACCGGAAAGCTGAAACCCATAGGGGCCTTGAAGGTCCTTTGGGTTGCATACTTCCGCGCAAAGGGGCAGCCCCAGCGCGAGCGCCGATAGAGCCACCCGCATAGGGACTGGTAGACGCCGTTCGACGCATTTGCGCCGGTGACGCCAAGGGTGCGCCGCCGCCGGGGGCTTGGAAGCAATTATGTCCATGGTCGAATGATTCCTAAAGGCGGGTGGCGGCGTGGCTCTCGCCCCCGGATCGCTTCTGCGCGAGCGACCATTCGTCGGCCTGCTTTTCGGCCTCCGCCCTGGCTACTCCATACCGCTCCTGAATCCGGCCGATCAGTTGATCCTTCTTGCCGGCGATTGTTTCCCAGTCATTATCGGTGAGTTTTCCCCAGCGCTCCCGGGCCGATCCGGTGAACTGCTTCCACTTGCCTTCGATCTGGTCCCAATTCATGTTTTCCTCCAGCTCCATCCGGTTTCCCGGCGCCCTGAGGTGTGGCACGTTTGCCGCCGTTTGGATTCGAGGGGTCCATGGGGCGAGGCTGCGGCGGGTGCCTGCCGGCGCAGCGAAATGTGCATTGGCAAACGCAAATTCTGCACCATTCTTGAGGGCATGGCGTGCTGTTCCGCGCCATATGCTCCGCATTGCATCGCTTTCCGGTGCTTGGCCCGGCTCGTGCACACTCACAAACACGACACTTCCTAAAGGAGGAACACTAAATGGCGAAGAATACATCGGTCATTGGCATCTATGAGGATCGCGCAACGGTTTCAGATGTCATAGACGTTTTACACAAAACAGGGTATCGGGCGGCGGACATCTCGGTCTTATCCTCTGAAAACCAGGGCTCAAAGGATTTCGCGCACGAGAAACAAACCAAGGCGCCGGCAGGGGCCGGTGTGGGATCGGCAGTCGGTGCGGCGATCGGCGCCGTTCTGGCTTGGCTCGATTCCAATCAAATCGTGACCATCGCCGGTTTAGGGCCCCTGGTGGCGGCTGGACCGTGGCTGGCCGCTTTGGCTGGGGCCGGCGCCGGAGGCGGGCTGGGTTGGATCGCGGGATTGCTGACGGGCCTGGGTTTCACCGAGTATGTCGCCAAAAGATACGCGGGCAGAATGCGCCGTGGCGGCGTTCTGCTATCCGTTCACTGCGACAGTCCGGAATGGTGTGAGAAGGCCAAGAAAACCCTCAAAGACACTGGCGCGCGGGATATCTCCTCGGCCTCGGAGGCTGCCGCGGACTACGGGACGACCGATAAGCCGACCGAGAGGCCACCGGCTGCCGTCGCGAATCGTGGCGAAGCGCCTGTCCAACACACCACCGAATACGTCGTTCACGAAATCAAGAAATAGGGGCCACTATCCGGTTGCCCAAGGGCGGGTCCCAGGCGGACTGGTCTTTTGCGTGCACGCGCGATAGCGACTTTTTGGGAGACGATCACTATGAAATTTCTTCGAACTATCGGTACCGCAGCCTTGTTTCTGTTTTCCGCGGCGGTTGTCCCGGCGCACGCGCAGCGCGAACCGGAAAAACAGCAGCCTGAAAAGCAGCAGAGCAAGCCCGAGCCGGCTGCGCGGCCAGCCGCACAGCAGCAGCGCCCTCAAGCACAGCCGCACCAGCAGCCGGCACAACATGCACAACAACAGCCGAAGCAGGAGCGCGCCCCACAGGCTAAGCCGCAGCAGCCGAAGCCGGAGCGCGCCCAGCAGGCTAAGCCGCAACAGCCGAAGCCGGAGCGCGCCCAGCAGGCTAAGCCGCAACAGCCGAAACAGGACGCCCAACAAGCTAAGCCGCAACAACCGAAGCAGGAGCGCGCCCAGCAGGCTAAGCCGCAACAGCCGAAGCAGGAGCACGCCCAACAAGCTAAGCCGCAACAACCGAAGCCGCAGCAGGCCAAACAGGCTAAGCCGCAACAACCCAAGCCGCAGCAGGCCAAACAGGCCACCCCGCAACAACCCAAGCCGCAGCAAGCCAGACAGACTCCGCAATCGCAGCAAGGGCACCCTACGCAGCAGCAGGCAACCGCCTGGCAACAGCAGAAGGGATGGCTCAAGCAAGGCGGCGGCTGGCAGGGGCATAGCACATGGGCGCAGAATGGCGATAAGAACTGGGCAGCCGATCATCGCACTTGGGCGCAACGCGGAGGCTATGGCGGTTACTTCATTCCTCAAAACACCTACAATCTCAGTTTCGGGAGCGGGCACTGGTTCCGGATGGGCGGTCTCCCCGAGATGTACCTGGGGTATCCGCGCTTCTCCTACGGCGGCTTTTGGTTCATGCTCGTGGATCCCTGGCCGGGAACCTGGGCAGAAAACTGGTACGCTGACGACGATGTTTACATCGTTTATAACGACGGGTATTACCTTTGCAACCGCGCGTATCCCGGCGTCATGCTGGCGATCACTGTCTCGCTGTAGTTGACGAACGGCGGTCACAAAGCATTGTCTGTAACCCGAAGGGAACGGCACCGCACCGGACGCGTCGGCTGGCTGCGCGCGGCGGTACTGGGCGCGAACGACGGGATACTGTCGACGGCGAGTCTGGTGCTCGGTGTGGCAGCCGCGCATGCGACTCATGGCAACGTAATGGTCGCCGGGGTCGCCGGCTTGGTCGCCGGAGCGATGTCGATGGCCGCGGGTGAATACGTGTCCGTTCACTCTCAGGCGGATACCGAACAGGCCGACCTTAAGCTGGAACGTGCGGAACTGAAGAGGGACGACGCGGGCGAGCACCGGGAACTGATGGCGATCTATGTCGCCCGCGGCCTCGACCCCGCGCTCGCCAAACAGGTTGCCGGCCAACTGATGGCGCACGATGCCTTAGGTGCGCACGCCCGCGACGAGCTAGGCATCTCCGTGTCCTTCAGTGCGCGCCCGATTCAGGCCGCTTTAGCGTCGGCCGCCAGTTTCGTCGCCGGAGCGATCATGCCCCTGGCGGTCACAGCCATAGCCCCGGCGGCAGTTTTGATGCCGCTGGTCTCTTCAAGCTCGCTATTGTTCCTGGCGATTCTGGGAGGGTTGGCGGCGCGCGCTGGCGGCGCAGGCGTGATGCTGGGCGCAATCCGCGTCACGTTTTGGGGCGCCCTAGCCATGGCTCTCACCGCGGGCGTCGGGGCGCTGTTCGGAACCGCCACATCCGGCACTTGAGAAGTTGGCGCTGTTAGCCGGCGTGCACGCGTCATCCGACCAAATATGGCCGGAATTCTCGCGGCAGTTCTATTCGTGCTGGAACACGAGAGTGATCGGCTTGTGCTCGGGCCTTACGACGTCGACCCTCATGGTGCCGTCCGAGGCAAGGGTGTAGCTTTCGAGAGTAACGGCGCCGGATTGCGTGGTCGTCACCTTCAGGACGTCGCGATCCCAGCGGCTCTTACTCTTGAGTTCTTTGCCGGTGTGAATCGTGGCGTTGTTCTCGGCGTCGGTCATGTCGCGGTAGAAGAAGGTCTCGCCGGCGCCTGCATACACGAAGTTTCGTGAGACTGTGATCATGCCCTGTCGTTCGTTTATCGTTACGGTGCCGGTTTGAACGACGGGCTGGCCCGCAAAATCGCTTTGGGTAGGCACCAGCTTCCACCTGCCGTTCAGGAAGTTGTGGTCGCGGGCGAAGGCCGCGAACGCGAAGACGAGGGTCGCCAAGACGGCTCCGATAATTGAAGTAGTTGAATGTTTGCTCATGCTTTCCTTCCGGAGGCCACCGTTTTTCAACGGGGTCGCCTAAAATGCCGGAAATCCTGGAGCACGCGCGACGCCGTTCGGCTAGGAACCGAACATCTGGTTGCCAAGCGCCCGGATCGTCCGCGGACGAAACTCCCGCCGTGCGGCGGTCCGCTGGCCCCGCGTAGCCCGACTCGTTGCTTTGGACCCGCGCTTGCTGTGCTGTATCGCGAAGGAGCAAAAGATGCTTTGGACAATCTGTATAATCCTGCTGTTTTTGTGGGTTTTGGGGCTGGCAACATCCTACACCGCCGGCGGGCTGATTCACATCCTGCTGGTTATTGCCTTGGTCGTAATGGTAATCCGCCTGATCCAGGGACGCAGGGTTCTTGGTTAGAGGATCCGCGCGACCGGCTGCATGTCCTGCTTTCATTGAGACTCAAGACGATATTGACCCTGTGGGATTGATGCAGGCGCAACTTCCCGGATCGAGCCGTAAGGCCCCTCGACACCCTTAACTTCATTCAGTACCAGGACAATCGCCATGCGGACTAGGAACGCGTTCCGCCGAACCTTGCTAGAATAGAGAGCAATGCCCCGCTCCGCGGTTCCGGGCCGGATCCTGATCGTCGACGATGACGAACGCCAGCGTACCGCCTTGGCCGCCATGCTTCCCGATCAAGACTATGAAACGCAGGTCGCGGGCGACGGGCAGGAGGCGCTGGAACGGCTTACGGCCTTCAACCCGGATGTGATCGTTGCCGATTTGGTCATGCCACGCATGGACGGCTTCGAATTGCTGCGGTATTTGAAGGAACGTGGCGACCTTAGGCCGGCGGTCGCGCTCACGGGATTCGGCAGCATGGACAAAGCGCTGTCCGCCGTGCACGACCTCAGGGCATTCTGGTACCTGGAAAAGCCCGTGGAAGCGCGCGCCTTCAAGACCCTGCTGGAACGTGCGGTCCGATACAGGCGAAGCTTGCAACGAACCGACGAGCTGAAGCGCGATCTGAGTCTTCGCGGCGTCCTGGGAAATTTGGTGGGCGTTTCCCCGGCTATGCAGCGGATCTTCTCGCTGATCAGGCAGGTGGCGCCTACCTCGGCTCCCGTATTGATCCGTGGAGAGAGCGGCACCGGGAAGGAGCTGGTTGCACGGGAGATCCATAAGTGCAGCGCCCGCGCGGACGGGCCTTTCGTCGCGATCAATGCGGCCGCGTTGCCCGAGACACTGGTTGAGAGCGAGTTATTCGGCCACGAGAGAGGCGCGTTTACGGGCGCCATGGAGCGTTCGGCCGGATGCTTCGAGCAGGCCCACGGGGGCACTTTATTTCTCGACGAAATCGGTGAGATGCCGCAGTCTACGCAACCAAAACTGCTGCGCGTTCTCGAGGATTTGCGCGTACGGCGGCTCGGCGGCAAGCAAGAAATCAACGTGGACGCCCGGATACTCGCCGCGACCAGTCAGGAACTCGGAACGCACTTGCGCGAGGAACTTTACTACCGCTTGAGTGTGTTCCAGATCGTAATTCCGCCGTTGCGTGAACACAAAGAAGATATTGCGCCGATCGCCGATGCCATGCTGCAAAGTCTGAACAAGAAGCATGGCACACGGGTTACCGGACTAGACGGCGAAGTATTGGATCTTTTTCGCCGCTATGACTGGCCCGGCAATGTCCGGGAACTGCGCAATGTCCTGGAGCGAGCCGCCATCATGGCCGGCGAGGGTTCGATCCGGCTGGCAGTCCTTCCCTCCCCTACGTTGGGTGTAAGCCCCGGCCCGTACGACCGGCACTCAACCGGCTATGAGGGTCCTATAATGCTCCAACCGGGCCAGCCACTCATGAGACTCGAGGAAGCTTACATCAAGCTCACCCTGGAGCACGTGCGGGGCAATCGTAAACTCGCCGCGGAGATGTTGGGGATCAGTTTGCGGACGCTGCAGAACCGGATCGCCGCGCTGCGCGAAGAGGCCAAGGCGGCAACTCCCGGCGCATGAACGGCTCAACAAAGCTACAGCGAGGTCAGGAACAGGCGGGATTGCGCGCTACCGGCGACCTGGACGATACACTCCGTCGCTAACCCAAGTTCGTCACCGAATAGGCGAAACCAAGCCTGAACCACTGAAAATAGGTTCAGGCGATCGCCGAGTCTGCACTACAATCACGATGGAACTGAAGATGGTCGGGCAGGCTGATGCCCAGTTGCCGGAGTAGTGATTTCTGCTCCGCCGTGGGCTCGGTAATGCGGCGCAAGCGGATCTCCCGGCCATCGGTTGTCGGGAGAACAATGTCCGCGCTTTGCAACGTGGAGAGCTGCGCGATCGCCTTCATCGGCGTCATCGACTGTGTATTTTCGACTCCGCTCGCCGATGGCTTGGGGACAATCGCTGGCCGGCGCTTCAGCAAATGTTTGAGCGTGACCCAAAGCGCGTAGCCCAGGAATGCCACCATCACGTGAGCCTTGACGCGCGGCTCCAACTGGTGAAACAAGGGCCGAACCGAAAGCTCGCTCTTCAAGGCCCGGAACGACGCTTCCGCCTCCGTCAACTGCATATACTTGGACCACAGTTCTTCGGCTGTTTCCGCCTTTAGATTGGTGCGCAGCAGATAGGCTCCCTCGCGGGACTCGCGCCAGTGCTTGCGATCTTCTTTGATCTGCCAGAAGAGGCGGACGCCTTCGACGGTGTCCTTAAGCCCCACGTCGTACAGATCGTTCACCTGCGGATGCCGGGCCTGAATCTTGCCCAGCCGTCTCTCCATCTTGTGGCGGTCTTTCAAACGCCCCGCGGCGATGGTTTTCTGCAGGCCTTTCAGCGCCGTTTCCATGCTGTTGGAAAATCGATTTCGGATTGCTTTCTCCTTTTCCTTGCGACCCGCAGTGCGGCACAGAATGTAAGTCTCTTCCCCTTGCGGCATGGCCACCTTCTTAATCTCAACTTCAGGCCGTACTTGCGTCCAGTCTT
>Ga0187887_10000268_pt1 | contig 53796 bp, 52 predicted proteins | sample June2016WEW_7_10_FD_132977 | JGI IMG/M metagenome (GOLD analysis project Ga0187887, IMG submission 132977) | Peatland microbial communities from SPRUCE experiment site at the Marcell Experimental Forest, Minnesota, USA - June2016WEW_7_10 | ecosystem: Environmental > Terrestrial > Soil >... | reverse complement strand
GGCTGGCAGCCTGCGCGGGCCTCGCAGGCCCGCTCTTCGCCGGCGCACGGCGCCGCCCCACAAGGTTTTCATCACGATAGGACTGGAGTCCTGCCCCACCACGGCCCGCCTAGCCCGGCCGGGGCAGATCCAGCTCGTCTACAATTCTCTGCCGCACAGCATCCCGCAACGCCGCCACTTGCTTGATGTTCCAGCCGTCCACCGGCACCGCCTCCAGAATCCTGAGAGAGATATCCTGCGTTTTTCCAAAGATCCAACTGTTCCGCGGCAGCGCCGCACCGGAACCGTCCACCACCAGCGGCAATATCGGGACGCGCTCGCGAATCGCCAACTTAAACGGGCCTTCGTTGAACGGCAGCACCTGCCTGTCCGGCGACCGTGTTCCTTCGGGGAAAAAGACGACCGAACAATGCTGGCGGAGATATCGCGCACACTGCAACGATGCCTTGGCGCGCTTGCGCCGGTCGGAACGTTCGACCGGTACATCGCCGGCCATGCGCAGCATCCACCCGACCAACGGAAGCCGGAACAGCTCCGCCTTGGCCAGCCACTTGGTATCCAGCTTCAGGTGTGAAATCACTGGAATATCCGCCAGCGACTGATGATTGCTGACCACCACGTACGCCTGGTCCGGTTTCAGATTCTCGCCGCCGGAAATATGGATCCGCCACGGATTCACGCCCGCCAGGGCGCGCCCCAGCCTGCGGAACCAGCGTCCCGTGCGCAGCCGGCGCGGCTCGCGGTCGAACAGCCGGATCGCGCCCAACAGCGGCGTCCAAAGCAGAATGAGGATCGCACTCGCGGTCCAGATCCAAGCGGTGCGCAGCAAAGGGATCATCTAGGTGAACGACCAGCCTTTGCGGAACGCCGGCTTGAAATACCGGTTCGCTTCCGCGTTGTTCGTAAACCGCATCTTCGGCGCGTCCCACTCCAGCTTCCCCGGCACGCGCAGGGCGATCGCTCCGAGCAGCATCCACTCTACGAAAGGCACCGCGACATTGAAGTTGGAACAGGCCGGGTCGCCTCCTTTGCAGGCGCGAATCCAATCGCGATAGTGGCCCGGCGAGCGGGTAAGCACGGGCTGCGGAAACTGGTAGTCCTTCATCCTCTCCATCGGAATGAGCCTGGTCTGCTCGCCGTAAGTGCCGGTAGTGAGCATGCCTTTGTCGCCTATAAACAGGCTGCCGTCCGGCGTGGGCTTCACCGCGTTCGGGGCGTTCTTGATGGCCTGGAACTTCTCGTAGTCGAAGACGTCGCCGGTGAACCCGGTGTACGGCGGGTCCGGCGCGTCATAGCGCCGGAACGAAGGCAGCTCGGGCAGATCGCCCAAAAGCTCGCCTTCGGGCACCCCGGGGAACTGCGGCGTTTCCTTCAACCCGTCGTGCCAGAACAGTTTCACCGGAGGCATGGAGCCGCGCGCTGGAAAATCGTAGCGAATCGCCGATTTCTTCGGAAACATGAACTCGCTCGGGCCGTCCATGTGAATGCACTCCACGCTGGTGGGGGCGCCTAGTTGCAGCGCCAGATTGGGCGCCCCTAGAATGTGGCAAGCCATGTCGCCCAGTGCGCCGCATCCGAAATCGTAAAAGCCGCGCCAATTGCCGGGCTGGTAGAAATGCCCGAGCAGCGGCGACTTATAGTCCGGGCCGCCGGTGGTGTAGGGCCGTTTCTCGGCGATGCCCAGCCAGAGGTCCCAATCGAGCGTGTCGGGCACCGGTTCCGGCCCAGGAATTTCCGTCAGCCCTTGCGGCCAGATCGGCCGGTCGGTCCAGGCATGCACTTCGGTCACCTGGCCGATCTCCCCTGCCCAGATCATCTCGGCGGTTTGACGGGTTCCCTCGTTGGAATACCCCTGATTGCCCATCTGCGTTGCGACCTTGTATTTGTTGGCCGCTTCCAGCAGTTGGCGCGCTTCCCAAATCGTGCGGGTCAGCGGTTTCTGCACGTACACGTGCTTGCCGCGCTCCATGGCCCACATGGCGGCGGTGGCGTGCATGAAATCCGGAATGGCGACGATCACCGCGTCGATATTATTGGCCTGCTCGTCGAGCATCTTGCGGAAGTCTTTGTACTTCGAGACCTTTGGGTACTCCTTGAACTTGCGCGCGGCGCGCTTCTCGTCCACGTCGCAAAGGGCCACGATATTCTCGGCTGAGCAACCCTTGATGTCGCTATTGGCCTTGCCTCCCGCGCCGATCGAGGCGATGTTCAGCTTCTCATTGGGCGACTTGTAGCCCAGCTTCGCGAGCGATGGCACGCTTCCGAAACCCCCGGCCGGAATCGCGCCGGCCAGCAAGGACCCAAAGAAGAAATAGCGTCTGGTGAAATCGTATGCCAAGGCAGACCTCCCCTTACATCTTAGCCGCCAGCCACAAAATGTGCATAACTACATTTGCAGCGGAAGGAGCGCAACTCAAGCAATTCTTATCTTAGCGCTTATGAAAAGCCGCGAGCCTGCCCCACAAAAGCTCACCGTACCGAATCCTCTACCTCTCTTAACCAATCCGGCCGTTTCAAAACCTCCCGCGGCTTGCTCCCATCCGGCGGCCCGATCAGCCCGTCGCGCTGCATCATATCCAGAATCCGAGCCGCCCGCCCATACCCCAATCGCAGCCTCCGCTGCAACGTCGAGGTCGACGCCTTGCCCATCTCCAGCACGATGCGCACCGCCTCTTCGTACATCGGATCCTGTCCGCCCGGCGCGGCTTCTTCGCCTTCCGGTTCGGCGTCGTCCGTGGGCGGCGCCACCAGGAAGGATCGATCGTACTCCGGCGTGGCTTGCTCCTTCCAGAAATCCACCACGCGGTTGATTTCGGTTTCCGTCACGAACGCGCCGTGCACCCGGATCAGCCTGGACGATCCAGGCGGCAGGAACAGCATGTCGCCTTTGCCCAGCAGGTGCTCCGCGCCCATCACGTCCAGCACGGTGCGCGAATCCACGCGCGTGGCCACGCGGAAACTGATACCCGACGGGAAATTCGCCTTGATCAGGCCCGTGATCACGTCCACGCTGGGCCGCTGCGTGGCCAGGACCAGGTGCATGCCCACGGCGCGCGCCATCTGCGCCAGGCGCGTCACGCTCTCTTCCACATTGCGGCCCTCGAGCATCATCAGGTCCGCCAACTCGTCGATCAGGATCAGGATGTAAGGCAGTGGCCGCAAGTCTTCGGCGGTAGCCTCGTCTTCCTCGAAAAGGTTGCGCGGCTCCTCCTGCTTCTTGCGGATCTTCTTGTTGAACTGGTCGATGTTGCGCACGCCGAATTCGGCGAGCAGGCGCAGCCGCCGGTCCATCTCGAGCACGGCGTTGCGCAGCGCGTTGGTGGCCTTCTTGGGATCCGTGATCACCGGCGTCAGCAAATGCGGAATGCCCTCGTACATGCCCAGTTCGACGCGCTTGGGGTCCACCATGATCATGCGCACTTCATCCGGCGTGGACTTGTACAGGATCGACATGACCATGGAGTTGATCATGACGCTTTTGCCCGAACCGGTCGAGCCCGCGATCAGCAGGTGCGGCATGGATTCCAGCGCCGCCACCTTGATGCGGCCGTTGATGTCCTTCCCCATCGAAATGGTCAGCCGCGACTGCGCCTGCGAGAATTCGTCGGACTCCAGCATTTGCCGCAGCGCAATCACTTCGCGCTTGCTGTTAGGCACTTCGATGCCCACCGTGGGCTTGCCGGGAATGCGCTCGATCAAAATCGATTCCGCCTGCAACCCGAGACACAGATCCTCCGTCAGCGTGGTAATGCGGCTGTACTTGATGCCGGCCTCGGGTTTGAATTCGAAAGTCGTGACTACAGGGCCGGGGTTGATCTGCACCACGGAGCCCAGCACGTTGAACTCTTCGAACTTCGACTTGATGCGTACGGCGATGTCTTTCAGCTCCTGCTCGTCGTAGGGGCTGCGGCCCTGCCCCTCGTTCAACAGGTCGGTCGAGGGCAGCCGGTAGGCCAAGGGACCGGGCGGACGCATGCTCGCGGCCGGCACCGCCTCTTCCCAAGGCGGAGAATCCGGCGCAAACGGGGACTTCTCCTCGAGCGCGCAAATCGGAATCTCGGCGGGCGGCGCGGGCCGGGCGGGCTCTTCGTCAAGCGCCTCGACCGGTGGATCGAAAGGTTCAATATGGGCCGTCTCCGGCGTGGTCTGCAGCCGCTGCGCGGCCTTCGAACGGCGGCGCTGCTCCACACGCTGCGCCGCCTTCAGCCGCGCTTTCTCCTCGCTGCGCTGGCGCCGCTCGTCGCGCCACAAGCGCCAAGCATCCGCCAGCGAACTGAAAAAACGCAACGGCCCGCCGAACCACACCGCCAGCTTCGACATGGTGAAGGTGGATACCAGGTAGACGGAAACCACCAGCGTGGTGATGGTGAGCAGAATCGCGCCGGTAGGATTCAGCGCGTGCATCAGGTAATGCGCCAGCAGCATGCCCAGCAGTCCGCCGATCGGAATCGCCCCGCTGAACAGCGTAAGGCGCGGGGCGAAGGAAAGCGCCGCGGTCAGGCTGAGCAGCAGCAGGAGGGTTCCGCAGAGCTTGATGGCGCCCGCCTCGACTTCATCCGAGCGCACCCACTTCCACGCCAGGCCAAACAGCAAAATCGGGAGCACAAACGCGGCGATGCCGCAGCCTTGCAGCAGCAGGTCGGCAAACCACGCGCCGGGATAGCCGATCAGGTTACGCGGCGCGGTGGCGGCCGCGGTGTTCAGCGACGGGTCGTGGACGTGGTACGACGCCAGGCTGAGCAGCAACACCAAGCCCAGCGATAGGAGCAGCAGTCCTATCAGTTCGTTGATTCGCTTCTGCGGAGTCGGAGATAACAGCTTCATCCCGCTGGCCGGCGGAAGAAAGCCAGAGCAAGCACCATTATGCCAAAAATAATCCGGTAAAACACAAAAAACCACAAGCTGCGGTGTCGCAGGAAGCGCAGGAACATGGCGATCACGATCAGGCCTGTAACCGCACTTACCGCGATGCCCACGGCCAGGGCCGTTTCCATATTGGGATCAAAGGCTTTGTGCTTGACGAGGTCGTAGACGGCCTTGGCCGCCGCCGCCCCGATGGCCGGGGTGGAGAGCAGAAACGAATACCGGGCGGCCGCTTCCCGATTTATATTGCGAAACAAACCCGCCGTGATGGTGATGCCGCTGCGCGAAACGCCGGGCACCACCGCCAGCGCTTGCGCGATGCCGATGGTTCCCGCATCCACGAAGTTGACGCCGGAAATATCGCGTGTCTTGCGCCCCATCCACTCGGCGATCCCCATCACGATTCCGATTCCCACCATCATGCTGCCGATCACCATGGGGTTGCGCCACGCGCCCTCCGCCTGTTTATTGAACAGCAGACCGGCCACACCCACGGGGATCGACCCGATGGCCAGCAGCCAGAGCAGCCCGCTATTGCGTTCCAGTTCCTCGTCGCGCCCCCAACGCATGCCGAATCCGTGCGCTATGATTTGCATCCAATCGCGCGCAAAATAAATCAACACGGCCAGCAGGGTTCCGATGTGCAAGGCAATGTCGAAGGTGAGGCTTTCGGTTTTCCAACCTAGCAGCCAGGATGTCAGATAGAGGTGCGCCGTGCTGCTGATAGGCAGGAACTCCGTCAGGCCTTGCACGATCGCCAGCACAATCACTTGGTAGATAGGCATGTTAGGGGCAAAAGGGAATGGTACCTGATTTTTGGCTCAATACCAAAAGTGAAGGGCGGGCCTACGAGGCCCGCGCAGGCTACGAGCCCGCCCCACAGGCTTTGGCAGGGCTAATAATGAGTTATGCCCAATACCAAGATCGTCGCCACCCTGGGACCGGCCAGCGACTCCCCGGAGGCCATCCGGCAACTGCTGCTGGCGGGCGTCGATGTGTTCCGCCTGAATGCCTCGCATAGCACGCAAGCCGAGCATGCGGCGCGCATCGCCGTCATCCGCCAAGTGTCCGCTGAACTGGGCCGCCCTGCCGCCATCCTGCTGGACCTGCAAGGACCCAAGATCCGCCTGGGCCGATTTGCGGGCGGCGGCTGCACGCTCGAAGCCGGCGGCAGCTTTACCATCACGCCGGAGCCGGTCTTGGGCGATGCGCAACGCGCCTCCGCCACTTACCCCAATTTCGCCGCCGACGTGAAACGGGGCGACCGCGTGCTGCTGGCCGATGGCGCCATCGAACTGCGCGTCGTCGAGATCGGCGGCGCGGACGTGCGCACCGAGGTGGTCTCCGGCGGGCCTATCGGCGATCACAAGGGCATCAATCTACCGGGCGTGGCGGTGAGCCTGCCGTCGCTCACCCAGAAGGATCTCGACGATCTGCGCTTCGGCGTAGGGCAAGGCATCGACATGGTGGCGCTTTCCTTCGTGCGTACCGCGGCGGACGTACACGGCTTGCGCGAGTGGCTGCGCAGCATGCACACCGGCCCTCTGCCCGTGGTCGCCAAGATCGAGAAGCCGCAGGCTTGGGAAAATATCGATGCCATCCTGCAGGAGGCCGATGGAGTGATGGTCGCGCGCGGGGACCTGGGCGTGGAGGTGGCGCTCGAAACCGTGCCGCGTATTCAGAAGTCCACTATCCTGCGCGCACGCCACCACGGCAAGTTCGTGATCACCGCCACGCAGATGCTCGAATCCATGATCGAGAACCCGACGCCCACGCGCGCGGAGGTCAGCGATGTGGCCAATGCCATCTACGACGGCACCGATGCGGTCATGCTTTCGGCCGAGACCTCCGTGGGAAGGTATCCGGTGGAGGCCGTGAAATTCATGGCGCGCATTGCCACGGAAACGGAGAGTGCCATCCGCGCGGAAGGCTTCCGCAAATTGCCCCCCAGCCCGCATTTCACCTATGCGGAAATACTGGCCGATGCCGCCTATCACGCGGCGCGCGGCGCGCACGTGGCGGCCATCGTGGTGTTCACCGCCACCGGGTCGAGCGCGCGGCTGGTTTCGCGTTACCGCCCTCCGGTGCGCATCTACGCCATGACGCCGCGCGGAAATGTGGGCCGCCAGTTGATGGTGAATTACGCGGTGCAGCCGGTGGAAGCGCCGGACGTGGCTTCCACCGACGAAATGCTGGCGCAGATGGACCGCGTTCTGACCGAGCGCGGTTACTTGAAAGCGGGCGACTCGGTGGTCTTCCTGGCGGGGCAGCCGGTGGGCCGTCCGGGCACCACGAACTTGATGAAGCTGCACCGTATCGAGGGGGGCGGGATCTAGCTTTGAATTATCACGGCGCGGGCGGCCTGCGAGGCCGCCGGCAGGCCACGGGCCTGCGCCACGGAAGGAAGTCCCTGAACATGGGTGCTTAATTAACAAGTCTTTGCGGAACCCCAAAACGGCCCGAGAATTCAGCCGGGAGGCACGCCCCACAAGCCCGCCCCTCCGCCCTACGGCGTCAATCTGAAGAGCACGCCGGAATATGCGGCGCCGCCGCCCTCGGTGGTGCTGGAGAGCGCGCCCGCCGGGCTGCGGAACAAAACGGCATTGGGGTTGCCGCCGTCGGCTCCGCCGGTGAAGAAATGCAGAACCGTCTCATTGCCGGTGGGGTCCACCTTGTAGAGGACGCCAAAGTTGTCTGCGCCGTAAGTGGCGGTCGTGCCGTAGAGGTTGCCAGCCGAATCGCGGATTACTCCGGTCATGGGGGCGCCGCCGTCGGACTCGCCCTGAAACCTGTACAGGACGGTCTCGTTTCCGGCGGGGTCCACCTTGTACACCACACCGCATCCGTCGGTACTGCAGTTGCGATTGTGCGGTAATCCGCCAGAGTAAGTCGTACCGTAGAGGTTGCCTTCCGCATCGCGGAACAAGCCCGCTCTGGGATCGGCCCCGTCGGTGCCGCCTTGAAAGCCGTACAGCACGGTCTGCTGGCCGCTGGGGTCGAGTTTGTACACCACGCCTAGCGGCGATCCGATGCCGCCGTTGCCGCCCGCAGTCCCGTACAGATTGCCGGCCGAATCGCGGATCACGCCGCCGTAGGGCTGATAGCCGTCGCCGAATCCGGTAAATGCGTACAGCACCGTTTCCTGGCCGGCCGGGTCCACCTTGAAAACGACGCCGGCGTCGTGTGCGCCGCCTATCACCGCCGTGCCGTAGAGGTTGCCGGCCGGGTCCAGGACCACGCTGGCGTACGGCGCGCCTCCATCCGTCCCGCCGGTGAAGCTGTAGAGGACCGTCTCATGGCCGGTGGTGTCCAATTTGTACACCGTTCCATAATTGGCCGCACCGCCGTTTGTGGTGGTGCCGTAAAGATTGCCATCCGCGTCGCGCGTCACACTGGCGGAGGGATAGGCGGCGTCGGTACCACCCGCGAAGTTATAAAGAATCGTCTGATGGCCGGACGGATCCACCTTAAATACTGTTCCCGCGTTGAACGTGCCGCCGTACGCCGTAGTGCCATAGAGGTTGCCCTCCGGGTCGGCGATCACACCGGCGGAGGGTAACGCCCCGTCCAGCGCTCCCAGGAACGCATAGAGCACCGTCTCCTGGCCGGTCGAGCTCACTTCGTATACGGTGCCCAGTTTGGCGGGGCCGCCGGCGTACGTAGTCCCGTAGAGATTGCCCTCCGGGTCGAGAACCAGCGCGCTCATGGCCTCAGCGCCGTCGGCTCCGCCGGTAAACGCGTAAAGCGTGGTTTCCTGGCCCGCCGGATTCAGTTTGTACACCATGCCCGCGTACGTGGGGTAAAGACCCTCGGTGGTTCCATACAGGTTCCCTGCCGAGTCGAAGACCAGACCGGCGGCGGGGTGCCCTTGCGCGGAATTCGGAAAGCTGTACAGCGTGGTCAATTGGCCGGCGCCGCTCAGTTTGAAGACGACCCCGGCGTTGGCCACGCCACCGCGATTGGTCGTGCCATACAGGTTGCCTGCGGAATCGAGAATGACGGGCGATTGCGGAGAGCGCCCATCCTTACCGCCGGTGAACGCGTACAATAGCGACTCCACACCTGCCGCATCGATTTTGAAAATGGTGCCAGCCTGGTTGATGCCACCCTTCGCGGTGGATCCGTAGAGATTACCGGCCGCGTCGCGGATCGCCGGCGCCAAGGGCTCTTCCCCGTCCGCGCCGCCCGCAAAGGAGTGCAACACGGTCTCGTTTCCAGCGGCATCCAGTTTGTACACCACTCCGTCGTCGTATTCGCCGCCGTAGCCGGTAATGCCGTAGAGATTGCCAGCCGGGTCGAAGACTACACCCAGGGGACCACCGCCGTCGGCGCCACCCGTAAAGTTGTACAACACCGTTTCGTGGCCTGTGGTATCCAGCTTGTAGACGACGCCTTTACCCGACGTGCCCCCTGCGGCGGTTGTGCTGTAAAAGTCGCCGGCCGCGTCCCTGATCGGGCCGGCGTTAGGATTGGCGCCGTCGGCGCCGCCCGTGAAGTTGTACAGCACGGTCTGCTGCCCGGCGGAATCCACTTTGAAGACGACACCGTAACCGAAGGGACCGAGAGAGCTAGCCGTCCCGTAGAAATTGCCCGCGGAATCCCGTATCAAACCGGCTTGGGGGGCTGCGCCCGACGATTGCACGCCGAAGTTATGCAACACTTTTTCGGTGCCCGCCGCTTGCGCCTGCGCTAAGCACAAGGCAGCCACCGCCCAAGCGAGCCAAGAGCCCCAACGCGTCCGGCCGCGCTCCCGTTCTGCCGTCGACACGGTTCTTGAACCGTGCATTCTCTTTCGGTACGCCAACTTCCCCCAGTTAAGTTGGCCCAACGCGTTAACGGCTGCCAGCAGTACGGTTTCTTCCCCTTGCGATGTCTTCGTCGTCATAAAGAGACTCTCCTATTGCGCCTCAAGGATCAACTCAAGTCCGCCCCACAAGGTAATGCGAAAAACAGCCGCGGAGTTTTGCAGCAATCTTTCAATCCGCCCAGATTTCTCTCGACTCTCCGCGCCGCCGATTCGGACGTGACAGTGCTTGACCTCACTTCACGCCTACCTCTCTTTGTGGAGGATCGGGCATGTTTCACAGAGCGAAGCGGGATATTTTGCGGATTGCGGTGTTGACCCTGTGCTTTACGGGGGGCGCGTCCCGGTCCGCGCCGCCACGTCGGCGTGCAGCTTCAGCCGCGACGCAGGCTTGGAGTTTAGCGGCATCTTGGGGTTGCCCCTGATCGGCATGTTCGCATCGGTGAGGACCCATAGTGGGGCAGGCTCGCAGCCAGGCTCGCAGCCTGCGCGGGCCTCGCAGGCCCGCTCTTTGGCGAGCGAAGCTCGCCTGCTAGCGCTAGCCGGCTGAAAGCCGGCTGCGGGCAGAATTGCCCGCCCTCCATTTTGCGAACTACGTGGCGTCGGGCAGGATTATCGCGGCACAAAGCCAAACTGACCCGCTACCGAAGTTGGCGATCACTGGTACGGGTTATGGGGACCTCACTCCGTTCCCGGCACCACCACCACTTTGCCGAACTGCTCCTTATTCTCCAGCCGCTCATGCGCCGCGCGGATCTCCGCCAGCGGATAAACCTTGTCGATCACCGGCTTCAACTGCCCGCGAAACACGAACTGCAGCACGCGGTGCAATTCGCCCATGGTCCCCATGAACGAGCCCAGCAGCGAGAGTTGGCGGCTGAACAGAAACCGCAAATCCACCTTCGCATCGAAACCCGTAGTGGCGCCGCAGGTGACCAAGCGGCCGGCTGGCGCGAGCGACTCGACGCTCTTCTGCCACGTGGCGGTGCCGACATGCTCGATGGCCACATCCACGCCGCGCTTGGTGGTGATTTTGCGCACTTCGGCCGATATGTCCTGCAGGTAATGGTCGATCACGTGATCGGCGCCCAATTCGCGCGCTTTCGCCATTTTCGCTTCGCCGCCGGCGGTGGCGATTACGCGGCAATGAAACATCTTCGCAATCTGGATGGCGGCCGATCCCACGCCGCTTGAAGCCGCCAGCACCAGCACGTCTTCGCCGGGTTGCAGATTCGCGCGCGCCATCAGCATGTGCCACGCGGTCAGGAACACCAGCGGCACGGCAGCGGCTTGTTCGAAACTGAGGTCGTCCGGAATCTGGATGGCGCTATATTCGGGCGCCGCCAGATATTCGGCGTTGCCGCCATCTACGCGATACCCGAACATGGTGTAGTGGCGGCACAGATTGTCCTGGCCGGAGACGCATTGCGCGCACTGCCGGCAGCTCAATCCGGGCGAGAGCAGCACGCGCCAGCCGGGCTTCACCCGCTCGCATAATTCGCCCACGCGCACGACTTCGCCGGCGATGTCGCTGCCCAGTATGTGTGGCATGTCGAACTTCATGCCGGGAATGCCGCCGCGCACGAAAAGGTCCAGGTGGTTGAGCGCGCAGGCGCGGACGCGCAGCAGGATTTCGTTGGCTTTGATCTGGGGCTCGGGCGCGTCTTCGTAGACCAGTACTTCCGGCCCGCCGTGTTGGTGCATGCGTGCGACTTTCATCCAGTCCAGGCTACCAGACCGCTTGCTTACGCGCGCGGCACGGGAAAGGAATCCTGGTATGCTGAGAGTTTCTCGGGAGGCTTGTATCGTCAAATTCTGCGTGCTGGCCAGCGGCAGTTCCGGCAATTGCGCGCTGCTGGCGACGGATCGCACACGCATTCTGGTGGATGCCGGCCTGAGCTTCAAGGCCCTATGCGTGCGCCTGGCGTCCGTCGGCGAGCAGGTCGAAACTCTCAACGCAGTGCTGGTCACGCACGAGCATTCCGATCACGTTTCCGGTCTCGCGCGCCTGGCCCGCCGCCTGGGAATCCCGGTGTACATCAGCAAGCTCACCGCGCCAGCCGTCGATTGGGGCGATCTGCAACCGCGCCTGGAGTGCTTTCAAGCCGGCGCCAGCTTCACCGTCGGCGATATCGACGTGGATAGCTTCGGCATCCCGCACGACGCCATCGACCCGGTAGGCTTCTGCTTCTACGCCGAGGACGTCAAGATCGCGGTGGCCACGGATCTCGGCTACATCACGGAGTCCGTCAAATTCCACTTGCGGCGCTCGAACCTGATGCTGCTGGAATCCAATCACGATTTGGAGATGCTGAAAGTCGGGCCGTATCCCTGGTCGGTAAAGCAGCGGGTGATGAGCCGGGTCGGCCATCTTTCGAACGACACCATGAGCGACTTCCTGCTGCGCGATTTCGACGGCTTTCCGGCGCGCCTGGTGCTGGGGCACCTCAGCGAGCACAATAACCATCCGGAGATCGTGCGGCTGGTTGCCATGCAGGCGCTGGAGCGGCGGGGTCTGGCAACGCCGCTTGAAATCGCCAGCCAGTCACGGCCTACGGAGGTATACAGCTTTTGATCGCGCGCTATACGCGGCCGGAAATGGGCCGTATCTGGACGGATGAGAACAAGTTCCAGCAATGGCTGGAAGTGGAGCTGGCGGCGTCGGAGGCGCTGGCGGAGATGGGCGTGGTGCCGATGGAAGCCGCGCGCGCGCTGCGGGCGCATGCCAGCTTCGATACCGCCCGCATTCTGCAAATCGAGAAGGAAGTAAAGCACGATGTGATCGCCTTCACTACGGCGGTGGCGGAGAGCATGCAGGCCGCCGGACACGCCGAGGAATCGCGCTGGCTGCATTACGGGCTGACATCGAACGATGTGGTGGATACCGCGCAGGCCTTGCAGATCCGGCAGGCTTGCGGGATTCTGCTGGGCGGGCTGGAACGCTTGCAGGCCGTGCTGAAACGGCGGGCATTCGAGTTCAAGGACACGGTGCAGATCGGCCGCACCCACGGCGTGCATGCCGAGCCGATCACCTTCGGGTTGAAGCTGGCCATCTGGTACGGCGAGGCGGGGCGCAATCTGGCGCGGCTGCGGACCGCCGCCGAAGACCTGCGCGTGGGCAAGATTTCGGGCGCCGTGGGGACCTTCGCGCATATCGGCCCGGAAGCCGAGGAACGCATCTGCGCGCGCCTGGACCTGAAACCCGCGCCAGTGGCTTCGCAGGTAATCCAGCGCGACCGGCACGCCGCGTTCATCGCGACGCTGGCGCTGGCGACGGCCTTGTGCGAGAAGATCGCGCTGGAGGTCCGGCACCTGCAGCGCACCGAAGTGCGCGAGGCCGAGGAGTACTTCGCGCGCGGACAAAAGGGCAGTTCGTCCATGCCGCACAAGCGCAATCCGGTCACCTGCGAGCAGATTTGCGGTCTGGCGCGCGTGGTGCGGGCCAACGTGCAGGCGGCGTTTGAGGATGTCGCGCTGTGGCATGAGCGGGACATCTCGCATTCGTCGGTCGAGCGCGTGATCTTGCCCGATTCGACGATCCTCGCGGACTATCTTCTCGAAAAGACCACCCAACTGGTGGACCAACTGCTGGTCTATCCGGAGCGCATGCGGCGCAACCTGGAGATGACCAAGGGGCTGGTCTTTTCCGGGCAACTGCTGCTGGACCTGGCGGCGGCCGGCATGCTGCGGGAGGCGGCGTACCGAATCGTACAGACGCACGCGATGCGCGCCTGGGAACAGGAATCGGACTTTCGGGCCGCAATTGAGGCAGATGCGGAGATTCGGGCGGTCCTAAGCCCAGGCCAGATCGCCGAAAGCTTCTCGCTGGAACGCCAATTGCGCAACGTCGACGCCATTTTCCGCCGTGTTTTCAACTGATTAACGCAGAATTTGGCGATTCCGGGGACGCCGCATTTTTTGCGTGAAATGTCTTGGCTTTTCGGGTACAGTAGAGCTTACAGGCAATGCCGAAGAGCCTTGAACTCGCGCGCGTGCTGGTGGTGGACGACGAGTTGTCGTCCCGTCTGACCCTGCAAACCCTACTCGAGGCCGGTGGCTACAGCGTGGACGTGGCGGGAACGGCCGCGGAAGCGTTTTCGAAGCTGGACGAGGGCCAGTACGAGCTGGTCCTGAGCGAGGCCGAGGTGGAGTCACCGCACGCCGGCCTGCGCGTGCTTTCCTATGCCCGGGTGAAACCGTATCAGCCTGCTACAGCAGTGGTTACGGCCTATAGGGAAGCCAAGGCCTCCCGTTATCCGGTGGGCGAGCAGCAGCAGGTTTCCATCAACGCGGAGAACGTTTCCGCCCTGCTGGGCCAGGTGGCGGACTTAATCGGCATGCGCGCCCAGCGCCGCGCTTATCGGGCCGCCGGGTAGTCTCCATCCAGGGCTGCTACCTGTTTCTCCAATTCGTCCAAACCTCCCGCGAAGAAGTGATCTTCCGCTTCTACCCAAATCAGCCGTTTTGGCTCGGCCACTTGCGCGTAGAGAGCTTCCATCTCGGGCGGCGGGCCGTGCTCGTCGTGGGTGCTTTGAATGAAGATTTTGGGCGCCGTGCATTGCGCCAGCACTCCCACCGGGTCGCGCTTGGCGGGAAAGCCTAGGGCGATCAGGCGGGCGGCATCCGGCAGAGCGCATCCGAGGCTCAGGATCACGCGGGAGCCAAATGAAAACCCAGCCAAGGTGTAGGGCAGACCCGTGTAGCGGTTTCGCAGCCAGTCGAGAGCGGCGCGCGCATCGTCGATTTCGCCCACGCCCAGGTCATGGCGGCCTTCGCTTTTCCCCACTCCCCGGAAATTGAAGCGCATCACCACATAACCCGAACTCCGCAACGCGCGTGCTACCCGGTAGACCACTTTGTTGTGCATGGTTCCGCCAAATAGCGGATGGGGATGGCAGACCAGCGCCGCCGCCCGTGGATCGGCGTCTTCCGGGGGCTCGAGCAGGGCTTCGAGCTTGCCCGCGGGGCCATCCAGCAGGTGGGTTTCGATGCGGCGTGGCATAGGGTGCGGTAGCAGCTTACCAGATTTCCCGTGGCGCAGGCCCGTGGCCTGCCGGCGGCCTCTCAGGCCGCCAGCGTGGGCGCCATTTGCGCCGCCGCGCGGCTCTAGCCGGTCGGCAGCGCCTGGCGCTGCCCCACATGGTCGCGCAACCAGGCGGCGTAACCGGTTTCATCGAGCGTGTCGTCGGCGAGCGACAGCATGGCGGCGATCACTTCAGCCTGCTCGGCCAGGATGGTGCAGCCGTTTTCGTAGAGGAAAACGTATCCGGTGAGGAAGGCGGTGCGCTTGTTGCCGTCCACGAAGCCGTGATTCTGGCACAGCCCGGCGGTGTAGGCGGCCGCCAGATCGTACAGGTCCGGTTCCCCGTAGGCGAGCAGGTTTCGCGGCCGGGCCAGAGCCGATTCGATTGCGCCCGGGTCGCGGGTTCCGGGCGCGCCTCCGAACTCCATCAGGCTGTCGCCGTGAAAGCGCGTAACTGCCGCCGGGTTCACCCAGACCGGCTCGGTCAACGAGCCAGCTCTCGCATGGCGGGAGCGTAGCGGCGCATGCCTTCGCGCGCGATCGCCACCTGGCGGGAGATGTCTTCCCGCTGCTCAACGGGGCCATCCACGTAGTCCTCAAGCATGGCTTGGACCTTAGCCTGGAAATTCGTGCCGTCGGCCAGGAGTTTGGCCTTCAGGCGGCGATGGAAGTTCTCGCCCAGCCGAATGGTCAGCGTCTTCGACTCTTCAGTTCGTACGGTTTGCGTGCCGGTCATGCCTTGAGTATGACATGAATGACTGATTGAAGTCAATGAGTCAAATAGTCCGGTAATTGGTGAATTGCACGTCGATACCGAAATCATTGTCACGCAACAACTTGATGACGCTCTGCAGCGTGTCGCGGTCGCGCGAGCTGACCCGCACAAGGTCGCCTTGGATGGCGGCCTGCACCTTCAGTTTGCTGTCTTTGATCTTGCGCACGATGTCGCGGGCCTTCTCGATGGGGATGCCCTGCTGGAGAGTGATCTCCTGCTTCACGGACGAGCCCGCCGCCGGGATCAGCGTCCCGTAAGTCAGCCCCTTCAGCGGCACCTTGCGCTTAACCAGCTTACCTTCCAGGACCTCGATGACGGCTTTCAGCTTGTACTCGTCGGCGCTGGCCAGCAGGATTTTGTGATCTTTCTCATTCAACTCGATCGAGGATTTGGAATCCTTCAAATCGTAACGTTGCAGAATCTCCTTCATGGCCTGCTGGATGGCATTGCTTACCTCCGGCAGCTCGATTTTGGAGACGACGTCGAAACTGTTATCGGGCATATATTCTATCTGGTACTGAGCGCGATCAAGACTTTCTCAGTGATCTCGTCAATCATACCAGACAGGGACGCATCCAGCGCCAGCGTCACAGCGGCTTGCACGCGTTCGGGGTCGATCAGCACCACCGCGGGCGATTTAGGCGCCTTGGGTGTGGGCCGCTTGGCGAGTACGGAGGGGAGCGGTGCGGCGGATCCGCGCTCCCTCACGGCCATCTCCACCAGCGGCTTTAAGACGCCCAGCAGGACAGACGCCTGGAACGGCTTTTGCACCGTGCCATCGGCCTGCGCGCGGCGGGCTTCGGCTTCATCGAGATGGTCCCTGACGCCGGCGGCCAGGACCACCCGGACATGCTTGTGGCGCGGGCTAAGCTTCACATACTGGCAGATTTCGTAGCCCGTGCGGTGCGGCATCGACACGGCGGCGAGCACCAGGTCGGGGTCCACATCTTCCAGGCGCAGCAGGGCGGAGTCGCCATCGCTGACCGTAACGACTTCGAAGCCCTCCTCGCTGAGAATCTGCTCGCCCATGCGCTGGGCGTGGGGGCTGTCGTCGGCGAGCAGAATGCGCGTCATTGGGGCGTCGACGAAGATTGCGGCGCCGGGGTCGACGGAGATGGGGGCGCCGTTTGCGCCGGGGGCTGAGCTGGCTGAGCGGGCTTAGCCGGCGCCTTCTTGGCCGCCTTAGCTGCGGCTTTCTGCTGCTCCTTAGCCTTCGCCTGCGCCATCTTCATGGCCTTCTTTCTGTCCTTCTCAGTCACTGGATGGTTGGTGGCGAAAGGCTGCTGGGGAGCCACCAACCCTCCGTCAGCCGGCTTGCCGGTCTGATCCGCGGCCGGCGGGGCCGCGGGTGTGGCGCCCGCGGCAGGCGCGCGCGCATCGGGCCGGGTATCCAGCTCCTTGGTATCGCCGCCGATGCTGGCCGTGACGTCCGACCCGGTACTTCCGGCCCCGGTTGCGCCAGGAGCCGCCGTGCCTCCGGCCGCGGCCGGTACGCTCACCGGAATTCCAGGGCGCAAAACGGTCATGGACGGACTTCCGCCCTTGGCAGCCAAACTGGTATCCGGGTTCCGCTTGAACGTATCGATGAAGCGGTTGACGCGGTTCGGGGAGGTGCGGTTCTCAAACTCGTACTTCATGCGGGCATAGGCCACCGGATCGGCTTCCGGCACGGGCCGTTTCAGAGACTCGAGTTTCTTCTTGGCCGCATCCGCGCGCGGACTCAGCGGATAATCCTTCACCAGGCGCGTATAGGCGGCGGCGGACTTTTCTTCGAACCGGTCGCCCATGCGGTCGTAGGCATCTCCGAGCATCCACAACGCTTCATCGGCCTGGCTGAACAGGGGATACTGATCCACCATGCTGGTCAAGCGGTTGGCCGCGGCCGGCATGGCGCCCTTGTGGTGGTAGAAGTGCGCGGCGGCATACTCGTGGGCCGCCAGCACCTCCTGCACGTTGCGCAGCTTCTGCTGGGTCTCGGGCGCGAACTTGCTATTGGGATACTGCAGCAACAACTGGCGGCACTCGTCTTCGGCGCGGACGGCATGCAGCGGATCGCGGTCCGCCTTGTCCATCTGTTTGTAATGGATATCGCAGACCCGCTCCTGGGCTTCGGCGGCTTCCTCCATGTTGGGATAAAACAACTCAAAATCCTTGTATTCGGCTTCGGCCTGCGCCAGGCCATGCGCGCCGCCTTCGCGGAACCAACTGTCGGCGATGGCCAGCTTGGCCTTCGCCAAGAACTCGCTGCTGTCGTAGGTATTGATTAGCGTCTGCAGCGTGAGCCGCGCGATTTCGTAACGGCTGTGCTCGATATCGTTGATGGCCCGGTCGAAGAGTACCTTGTCGGGCTGTACGGTGTTCTTGGTGATGGGGTCAGCGTATTTATGGCGGCGGATACCGCAGGAACTCAGGAGGCCCGCCAGGGCGGCTACCGCCATCAGGTTATGAAGAAGACGTGGATACATCATTTGCTCGTGCCGATCTTTCTCGTTCGTTTAGGCTGTTTAGTCCAGGATAGCAATTGCATCGCCAGCTTGGGGAGGACTCAACAACGGACGGCATGCGCCTCGTTGGCCGCCTGGCGCAGTTCGGCTACCGCGGCCGCTGGGTCGGGGGTGTGAAATACGGAAGACCCTGTGACGATCCAGTCACAGCCCGCGCGCACCACATCGCCGATGTTCTCCCTGGTGACGCCACCGTCGATTTCGATGGAGAATGTGAGCCGGCGTTCGCGGCGGATGGCGTCCAGCCGGCGGACCTTGTCGAGCGCATAGGGGATGAACTTTTGCCCACCGAACCCCGGATTGACGCTCATCACCAACACGTAATCCGCCAAACCCAGCACTTCGTCGAGGGTGGCCACCGGGGTAGCCGGATTGATGACCACGCCGGCCCGCGCGCCGGCCCGTTGGATCTCGCGCAGGGTCCCGTCCAGGTGCTTGCAGGCTTCCTGGTGCACGATCACCTGATCGGCGCCGGCTTCGATGAAGATGGGCGCGTACTTGTCCGGATCGGTGATCATCAGGTGCACGTCTAGCGTGAGACGCGTAATTTTGCGAATGGACGCGACCACGGGCGGTCCGATGGTCAGGTTCGGGACAAAGTGGCCGTCCATCACGTCGAGATGCAGCATGGTGGCGCCGCCCCGCTCGACCTGGGCGATCTGTTCGCCCAAGCGGGCGAAATCGGCGGCGAGGATGGACGGGAGGATTTCCGGCATCTGCGGATCCGTTCGATTTTAGCATGCGTTGTGCGCAGACATTCGGGTGATGGCAATTTTGCTTCGCCTGCCAGGGCTGGCCAAAAAGACGGCTGCGGCCAGGATTGGGGAGTGGAACGTAAGGATAATATAGGACGTCATAGGTAACATGAAGGGACGTTAATCTATGAGCGCGGCGCGGAAACCCGAATTAGATCGCCGGCTGGAGGCTTACTTCGCTACCCTCCGGCCGTCAGTTCTCCGGGAGGCGTTCAAGCGCAGTGCGGCGAACTGGCAGATGTACGCCGCGGTGACCGGCTCGGCCATGGCAATGGCGACCGGCGCCTCGGCAGCCATCATCGGCAGCGAGATCCGGGCAATCACCCCAGATCCCGCAGCCAGCGTTTTAGCCGCCAAGCAATTTCTCGCTAGCTCGAACACGCCATTAATGAACGCCGTCAGGTTGGCCATCGCCAGGCAGAATTCCGGAACAAAGCTTTTCAATGCCGCCGGCATGAAAGCCAACCAGGCGAGCCCGGTGCAGGCACCGTCCATTTCGACAGGTGGCGTGGTTCCCATTTTCGGCATGGAGAGCATCATCCAGCCCGGCGAATGGGTGTCGATTTACGGGACCAACCTGGCCAGCGGAACGGCCGTCTGGAACGGCGACTTTCCCACCTCCCTGGACGGCACAAGCGTGGAGATCGACGGCAAAGCCGCGTATATTGAATTTGTGAGTCCCGGGCAGATCAACCTGCAGGCGCCGAACGACACGGCGACGGGCACGGTATCCGTAGTGGTTACCACGGCTGGTGGAAGCGCCACGTCGACCGTGACTTTGAGCCAGTTTGCGCCATCGTTCAGCCTGCTCGCCGCACAGCATGTGGCTGGGATCATTGTCAGGTCGAATGGTTCGGGAGCTTACGGTAAGGGGACCTACGACATCCTCGGGCCGACGGGTAGTTCTTTTGGCTATCCCACGGTCGCCGCGCAGGCAGGCGACGTCGTTGAACTTTTCGGCGTCGGGTTCGGACCGACGAATCCCGCCGTCCCGGCGGGTGCGGCTTTCTCCGGCGCAGCGCCAACTATCGACACGATCGGCCTTTACATCGATAACGTGATGGTGACGCCGACTTTCGTGGGTTTGTCGAGCGCCGGTCTTTATCAGATCAACCTGGTCGTTCCACCCGGCCTCGGCGAGGGAGACGTTCCCATTCTGGCTATGGCTGGAGGTATGCAAACGCAGGCAGGTGTATTGTTTTCGCTGCAGGGCTCCTCGTCGACCCTGAGCCCGGTCACGGGCGGCGGCACGGTCGGCTCGATCGGCCCCGGCGGGGTGGGATCCGGATTCGGATCCGGGGGCAACGGCGGCGGAACCGGCGGTGGAACCGGCGGCGGAACCGGCGGTGGAACCGACGCAGTCCATAGAAAGAAGCCATACCATCCCAAGCTGCGATTTGAACCAAAGTAGGCGCACGGCCGCGGCTGCGGGCGGGCGTTTGCCTCTTCTACATTCTCAATGACGCCACGTAAAGTACTTCTGGCCGGGTGGGATGCCGCCGACTGGAAGGTGATCCATCCGCTCGTGGATGCCGGCAAAATGCCCAATGTCGGGCGCCTCGTCGAAAATGGCGCCACGGGACAAATCGCCACACTGCATCCGCCGCTCTCGCCGATGTTGTGGACTTCGATCGCCACGGGCAAGCGGCCGTTCAAGCATGGCATCCACGGCTTCTCCGAGCCCACTCCGGACGGACGCGGCGTGCAGCCGGTGACGAACCTCTCGCGAAAATCGAAGGCGCTGTGGAACATATTGAATCAGAACGATCTGCGCAGCGTGGTGATTGGCTGGTGGCCCAGCCATCCCGCCGAGCCGATCGGCGGCGCGATGGTTTCGGACCTTTACCACCGCGCCAGCGGGCCGCTCGACGAAGGCTGGCCGCTGCCGGAGAATGCGATTCATCCGCCGGAACTGGCAGAGACTCTGGCCGCTCTGCGCATGCATCCGGACCGTCTGACGCCGGCGATGGTGGAGCCCTTCATTCCCCTGGCGCGGGAGATCGACCAGGATCGGGACCAGCGCCTGGCAATGTTCCTGCGGACGCTCGCGGAGTGCATGAGCGTGCATGCCGCCGCGACCTGGCTGCTGGACCACCAGCCGTGGGATTTCTTCGCGGTCTACTACGACGCGATCGATCACTTCTGCCACGGGTTCATGAAGTACCATCCGCCGCGGCAGTCCTGGATCGGGGAACGCGACTTCGAACTGTATCACAACGTAGTTTCGATGGCGTACCAGCTCCACGACCGGATGTTGGGGGAACTGCTGCAAAAAGCCGGCGCAGATACCACCGTCATGCTGATGTCGGACCATGGCTTCCATCCGGACCACCTGCGTCCCGCATCGATTCCAGACATCCCCGCCGGGCCGGCCATCGAGCATCGCGATTTTGGCATCCTGGCCATGGGTGGGCCGGGCATCCGGAAGGGCGCGTTGCTGCATGGGTCCTCGGTGCTGGACGTGGCGCCCACCATCCTGACACTATATGGACTGCCGGTGGGCGAAGACATGGACGGCAAAGTGCTTTCGCAGGCCTTCGCAGTCCCGCCGGAAGTGGCGTCGATTCCGAGCTGGGAAGAAGTTCCGGGAGCGGATGGACGGCACCCGCCGCATACGCGGCTCGATCCGGTGGCGGCGCACGCCGCGCTCGAACAGTTGATCGCGCTGGGGTATATCGAACGGCCGGATGAAGATCGCGAACTGGCGGTGGAAAAGACCATCCGCGAGTTGCGCTATAACTTGGGCGAAGCTTACCAGGACGCCGACCGGCACGCGGAAGCGCACGAAATTTTCAGCGAGCTGCATGCCGCCGACGCCGATGAGCAGCGCTTCGCCGTGCGGCTGTTCGTTTCCTGCCAGGCGCTGGGTATGCACGCGGAAATGCGGCGCATTGTGGACGATCTGGCCGGCCGGCGGCGGACGCTCTTTGAAGAGGCGAAGAGAAAGGTCGATGGGTGGCACGTGGCAGAGCCCGCGCCGACGCTTAACGAAGACGAGCGGCGCGAACTGTCGCGCTGGCGGAATCTGACGCGTTACCAGCCTGCGGTGATCGATTACCTGAAAGCCCAGGTCTTGATGGCGGAGAAGCGCTACGGGGAGGCGTTGGCGGCGCTCGGGCGGGTGAGGGAGGCGCAATTGGCGCGGCCGAGCCTGTTCCTGCAGACCGCCGATCTGTATGTACGCCTGCACCGCTGGGACGAGGCGCAGCAGGTTTACGAACGGGCACTGATCCTTGATCCCGATGACGCGCAGGCGCACCTCGGACTGTGCAAAATGGCTCTGCGGCGCAGGAAATACAGCTTTGCGGCGCGGTCGGCTCTGGATGCGCTGCAGAGAGTTTATCACTATCCGCTGGCGCATTTCCTGCTGGGTCGCGCGTTGGCGGGAATGCGGGAATACGAGCGGGCGGCCGAGGCGTTCCGCGCGGCCATTTCGTTCAATCCGAATTTTCCGGAAGCGCACATGCGATTGGCCGATTTGCTGGAGAAGCATCTCGGCGACGCGGTGTCCGCTGGCGAGCATCGTATCCTGGCGCACCGTATGCGAAGTGGGAAAGGCATCCCGGCCGGTCCACTGCGCCCCGCGAGCGCCCCGCCGGATGTACCGTTCCCGGCTACGGCGGCCGAGATGCCGCCGCTCGCGGAATGTCTCGTCGTGGTGACCGGCTTGCCGCGGTCGGGCACCTCCATGCTGATGCAGATGCTCGCGGCGGGCGGCATGACCGCGCTTTCGGACGGATTACGCGCGGCGGATGAAGACAATCCGCGCGGCTATTTCGAATTGGAGCCGGTTAAGAAACTGCTAACAGATGCGAAGTGGCTGTGCGAGGCGCGGGGAAAAGCGATCAAGATTGTCGCGCCGCTGCTGGCCGCCTTGCCGCCGGGTCTGGCCTGCCGCGCGATCCTCTGCGAGCGCGATTTGGAGGAGGTGCTCGATTCGCAGGAACGCATGCTGGTACGCCGCAATCAGCCGGCGGCCGCGACACCGGAACGCCGGCGCATGCTGAAGGACGAATACGCGCGGATGCTGGGCCGCGTGAAAGCGATGCTGGCGGGGCGTCCAGGTACGCAATTGTTGGCGATCGAACACAGGGATGCGATTTCGAATGCGCTGGCCGCCGCTGGGAGAGTGAACGATTTTTTGGGGGGAGGACTGGATGTGGGGAAGATGGCTGCGGCGATTGAGCCGCGGCTGTATCGGAACCGCGTGCGGGGCGAAGAGCGGGCTTGCGACGCCCGCGCAGGCTGCGAGCCTGCCCCACGGCGACGAACTGGATTACCTGGCCAGCTCTAATAGGCGTTGCTCGTCGATCACCTGGACGCCCAGGCTGCGCGCTTTGTCGAGCTTGGAGCCGGCCTCTTCGCCCGCTACCACGTAGCTGGTCTTACGGCTGACGGAGCCGCTCACCTTGCCGCCCGCCGACTCGATTACGCGGGTGGCTTCCTCGCGGCTCAGGTTCGGCAGCGTACCGGTGAGCACGAACGTCAACCCATCGAACGGCCCCCCTTTCTTGCGCTTGACTTCGTATTCGAACTTCAGCCCGGCGGCGCGCAGGCGCTCGACCAGTTCCCGGTTGCGCGGCTCGTGGAAGAACTGGTAGACGCTTTCGGCAACCTTCGGGCCCACCTCCTCGGCGCGCTGCAGATCCTCGACGCCGGCCTGCGCGATGCGGTCCAGGCTGCCGAAAGCTTCCGCCAGAAACACCGCGGTGCGCTCGCCCACGAAGCGAATGCCCAGCGCCGTTAGGATGCGCGGCAGCGGGTTCTGCTTGGATTTCTCGATGTTGCGCACCACGTTGCCCGCGGATTTGGCGGCCATGCGTTCAAGCGACGCCAGTTGCTCCAGCGTTAGGCCGTAAATATCCGCCACGCTTTGTACCAGGCCGCGATCCACCAACTGGTCCACCAGCACGTCGCCCATGCCATCGATATTCATCACGCCACGCGCCGCGAAGTGCAGGATGGACTCCTTCAAGCGCGCCGGGCAGTTGATATTGATGCAGCGGGACGCGGCCTCCCCCTCTTCCCGCACGATCTTGCCGGCGCACACCGGACATGCTTCGGGCATGCGGAACGGCTTGCGGTACGAGCCTTGCGCCTGCACGCGCACCACCTTGGGAATCACGTCTCCGCTGCGCTCGATCACCACCGTGTCGCCGATTTGCAGGCCCAGCCGCTCGATTTCGTCTTCGTTGTGCAGCGTGGCGCGCGAAACGGTGACACCGCTGACCTCGACCGGTTTGAGGTGCGCCACCGGCGTCAGCGCGCCCGTGCGCCCTACCTGCACCTCGATGCTCTCCACGCTGGTCAGCGCCTGCCGGGCGGGATATTTATAGGCGATCGCCCAACGCGGAGCCTTGGCGGTCCACCCAAGCTGCCGCTGCTGCGCGATGGAATCCACCTTTACCACCACGCCATCGATCTCGTAGGGCAACTGTTCGCGCTTGGCTTCCCACTCCGCGCAGAAGCGCACCACCTCGTCGACATCCCGGCAGAGCTTGCGGTTGGCGTTCACCTTGAAGCCCAGGCGGACCAGCTCTTCGAGCGATTCCCAGTGGCGCGGAAAGGCGGGTGCGCCATCCACCTGGAGGAAGTAGGTGTAGTAATCCAGACGGCGCGAGGCGGTGATGGAGGGTTCCAGCACGCGTAGCGATCCGGCGGCCGCGTTGCGCGGATTGGCGAAGCGCGAGAGGCCGCGTTCGTCGCGCTCGGCGTTCAGGCGCTCGAACGCGCGCCGGTTCATCACGGTCTCGCCGCGCGCTTCGAATTGCGGCAGCTTGGATGGGACGCGCAGCGGCAGGGAGCGAATGGTGCGCGCGTTTTCGGTAACGTCCTCGCCCACCACGCCGTCGCCGCGGGTAATGGCTTGCACGAACTGCCCATCGCGATAGTGGGCGGCCATGGAAAGGCCGTCCAGCTTGAGTTCGGTGACGTATTGGAACTCGGCGCCGCGCAGCAACTCGCGCACGCGGCGGTCGAAATCGCGCAACTCGCCTTCGTCGAGGGCGTTATCGAGGCTCAGCATAGGCGCGCTATGGGCCACCTTGACGAAGCCTTCGCGCGGCTTGCCGCCCACGCGCTGGGTGGGCGAATCGGACGTCAGCAGACCGGGATGTTGTGTTTCCAGATCGCGCAACTCGCGCATGAGCGCGTCGTATTCGGCGTCGGTGACGGTGGGCTGGTCGAGGACGTAGTACAGGCGCTCATGGTGGCGCAGGGTTTCGCGCAGCTTTTCAATCCGGGCGGCGGCGTCTTTCGGCATCGGCGTTATCAATATAGTTTAGTGCGTAGCGGGGGCCGTTCTTGGATGGGGTTCCGATGAAAAGTGGATGCCGGGGATCTGTCACCAGTGGGCGATTGTACAGCGTGGCGCCTCGCTATACAATCGGAACGGGCGACGGTCCGATCTCGTGGAGAAGGTGCAAAAGATTCTCTCGGCGCTGGATGCGGCGAACGGCCCGGAAGACATGGTCCTGCCTTTATTTCGGTTTCACCCGTTGACCGGCGCGGCACTTACTCGGTGACGATGAAGAATCCCAATCATCCCGGCGACATGATCCGGGACTGTCTCGAAGAGCTAGGTGTCAACGTAACGGACGCCGCTAAGGCGCTGGGGGTGACCCGTACGGCGCTGTCGCGTCTCATCAATCGCAAAGCGGGCGTGTCCGTTGAAATGGCGCTACGGCTCGAAAAGGCCCTTGGCAGCACGGCAGGGTTTTGGCTTCGCCTGCAACTGAACCACGACCTGGCGCAGATACAGAAAAGAAGCGGGAAAGATTCACGCTCGGCACTTGGCCGCCCCGGCACAGCTTGAGTTATGAGCGCCCCTTTCTATCCGGAATTTCTGCGTCCCGGATTCGCCCTACGTCGTATTGCTCGCAGAGGAGCGGGCGCTTAACGGTTTTGGGAACCGCTCTGACGGTCGCGGCTCGGTAATACCCGCGTTGATTGCGAACGGCCCAGCTGAGCCGCGACCGTCAGGGAGCGGGATCTATCGGTCCGGAGCAACACGACGCGTATGCCGCACCCGCTGTGGGGGCTGCTTGACAGGACCCACCAGACACTACAATTGCAAGATGGACGTTTTGAGAGGCCGCGTGGCTCTTATCACCGGAGGCGGCCGCGGCTTGGGGCGGGCCTTCGCGGTTTCGCTGGCTGAAGCCGGCGCCCGCGTAGCAGTAGCGGCCCGCAGCGCGGACCAACTCGGCGAAACCGTCAGGCTCATTCGGGCGAATGGCGGGGAAGCCCTTGCCGTGCCAGCCGATGTCACAGACAAGAATGCCGTGGCGGAGATGGTCCGCCTCGTGGAAGATCGCCTTGGGGCAGTCAATCTGCTGGTGAACAACGCAGGGGCGGGCGCGCCGTTCGGTCCGACCTGGGACGTTGACGCGGACCAGTGGTGGCGCACGCTGGAGACCAATCTGCGCGGCCCCTTTCTATGTTCCATTGCCGTCATGAAAGGTATGGTTAGCCGCCGCGATGGGCGAATTATCAATGTTTGCAGCGGGGCCGGAACCATCAGCGTTCCCTTCATGTCCGCGTACGTGACGAGTAAAAGCGCGCTCATCCGGTTTACCGAGGTCTTGGCCGACGAATTACGGCCTCATGGCGTTTCGGTTTTCGCCATTCAGCCGGGGACAGTCCGGACAGCTTTGGCGGAAGATCTGATGCATTCCGAAGCCGGCGCCCGGTGGATGCCCTGGTTCAAGAATATTTTCGATGAGGGCCGGGACGTAACCACCCTCCCCGGAACGGAGCTCGTTTTGTATCTGGCGTGCGGAATGGCGGACGAATTGTCGGGCCGGTATTTTGCGGCGCCGGGCAACCCAGCCGATATTGTGGCGCGCGCCGAAGAGATTCGAGCCAGGCAGTTGCACGTACTCCGCATGCGCTTTCTCGACTCGGATTAGGACTTACTGCCTGGCATCCGCATGAAGGCGGCATGTTTCGGCGTCGGCGTTTCTCATTTAGTTTAAACTTAGAGAGCTGGAGTAAAGCCATAGCCGCCGCACGCAAGACCATCATTATCTACAATCCTTTCGCAGGCAAGATGGGCGCCGGGGGATTGAAGCGTCTGTCCAACGCCGCCGAGATCCTGCGCCAAGCGGGCCACGACACGTGGCTGGTGCCCACGCAGGGACCGGGCACCGCGGGCGCTATCGCGCGGCGCAGCATCGCGGACGGAGCCGAGTTGATCCTGGCGGCGGGGGGCGATGGCACCATCAACGAGATCGCCGAAGGGGTGGCGTTCTCCGACGTGCCCCTGGGCATTCTGCCGGCCGGTACGGCCAACGTGCTGGCCAACGAGATGGGGCTGGGCTCGAGCATCGAGCGGGCCGCCGCGAGCCTTCCCGAATGCGTACCCATGCGTATCTCCATGGGACGGCTGCAATGCGTGAACGGCAGCGGGCGGACGCGCCTGTTTCTGCTGATGGCGGGCATTGGACTGGACGCCCGCGTCGTCTACAACATTAGCCTGCCGCTGAAGGCGCGGCTGGGGAAGCTCGCCTATTGGCTTGCCGGCTTCAGCCTGGTAGGCCGCAAGCTGGACGAGTTCGAAGTGCTGGTGGAGGGCCGCCGGATTAGTTGCGCTTTCGCGCTGATCAGCAAAGTGCGGAATTATGGCGGCGATCTGGAAATCGCGCAAAGCACCAGTTTGCTCGACGATCGGTTCGAGGCGGTACTGTTCGAAGGGCGCAGCTCGTTCCGGTTTCTAACGTACCTGGCGCGGGTGGCCGTGCGCAAGCTGGATGGTGTGCCGGGGATCTCGGTGATCCGGACCAGCGGCGTGTGCATGCCGGGCACGGCGGAGCGGCGCGTCTATGTTCAGGTGGATGGCGAGTATGCCGGACATTTGCCGGCCAGCGTAGAGATCGTGCCGGATGCGCTCACGTTACTGATTCCGGAGGCGTATATAAGGAAGAGCCGGCGTGCGACTGGCTGAAGGATCTGGGCCCCACTAAAGTTCCGTTCCTCCCTGCCGATAGATAGAGCGAGGAGATCACGCTTTTGACCCCAGTTACTTTGAACAACGCCATACAAGAAACGTATGCGCCGGCGCCTTCGCAGAAGCCCGCGCCTACAGCGTCCGTCCAGGCGACGGATACCGTGCAGCTCAGCCGCGCTGCTTTGCGCGAGGTTGCGCTGACCGGCCGCGTCGCCGCGAACGCGGAGACCGGCAAACTTACGAGCGATCGGGCTCAGCAGCTTTACGGCCAGGTATCGTCTATCCATAGCCAGATCGTGTCGGACCGGCAAGCCGATGGCGGCACGCTTTCGTCCAGCGATGCGCAGGCTATCCAGCAGGCACAGAGTCAGTTGAGCCAGACCGTTTATAGCGATGCCCACGACGGCGCCGCTGCGCCGCCCAATCCGGATGCTACTCGGGCCGGCGCGCGCGAAACACTCGAAGCGGGCCGCATTGTGTTGAACGAGAAGGCCGGGAACCTGAGTGGCGACCAGGCGCAGCAGTTGGGTTCGCAGCTTTCGACAATCCAGCAACAGATCGCCGCCGACAAGCAGGCCGATGGCGGGACGTTGAGTTCGACCGACGCGCAAGCCATCAATCAATTGCAGAGCCAGTTGAGCCAGCAGATCTACGCGACGGCCCACGGCGCCACGCCCGGCCAATCGGACGGGACGGCGGCGTAGCGCGATACATCGCTCAGCGGCGGGTCTTCGAGTAGGCCGCGAGGAACAGCACCATCAGAAGGGCGTCGGGCAGGCCAGTCGCCGCTTCGGCTAACAGAATGCGGTTCTGCAGATACAGCACCAGCAGTGCGCCCACATAGCTGCCTTTCGCCAGCACGGAAAGAATCATCATCGGACGGAACCGCACAGGGTCCGTCCCGATGGTGAAATAGACGAATTGCCAGACCAGCGCCACTCCTACAAAGCCGTAATAGAACTGCGGATGCGTCATGGGCGGGGGATACACGCGTCCGGCCAGGTCGAACAGGAAGTATAGGGGCGTGAGCAAAAGCACCCCAAAGACGCTCGCGCCGAAGAATACGGCCTTCGCGAATTTCATTCCCGCGAGTATAGCAGGCGTGCGGGCGTGCATCCATCTGCGTGCACCGAACGGCACGGGTCTCTTCGCTCGCCGAAGGAGCGGGCCTGCGAGGCCCGCGCAGGCTGCGAGCCTGCCCCACGAAAAAGGCCGAACTTCATCGCGTCGCGCGCCACGCTAAACTGTAGAATTAATTATGGCGTTGAGCAAAGATTTGCTGGAGATCCTGGTTTGCCCGCTGTGCAAGGCCGATCTCGATCTGAAGCCGGACAATAGCGGCCTGAAGTGCGTCCAGTGCCACCGGGTCTACCCGATTCGGGACGATATCCCGGTGATGCTGGTCGACGAGGCGAAGATCGAAGAGTGACCGAACCGCCCATCGGCTGCCGCGTGGCCGTGATCCGGCTGCGTTCGCTGGGCGACTGCGTGCTCACCACGCCCGCGCTCGATATCCTGAAGCGCGCCCGCCCGGATCTGCACATCGCCGTGGTGGTGGAAGACCGCTTTCGCGCGGTTTTCGAAGGCAATCCGGACATCGAAACGCTGATGGGTCTAAGCTGGCGGGAACTTCGCGCGTGGGCTCCGGAACTTTGTCTGAACTTGCACGGCGGCAGCGCCAGCGCGCGCCTGACTGCGCTTTCGGGAGCCCGATTGCGGGCGGGATTCGCGCACTACCGCTGGCAGCGGTTGTACAACTTGCGCATCCCGCGCGCGCAGCGGATCCTGGGCGAAGAGCGCACGGTGCATACGGTCGAACATTTGGCTTCGGCCATGTTTTATCTGGGCGTGCCGCGGGTGGAGATCCCGCGGGCGAAATTGTTTGCGGGAAACCAGGAGCGGGTCCTGGAGGACCCGCGCAGGACTGGAGTCCTGCCCCACGCGTACGGGGTGATCCATCCCATCGCGTCGCAGCCGGATAAGACCTGGCATGCGGCCGGCTTCCTCGCGGCCGCTAGGTTCCTGCGCGAATCGCTGGAACTCGATCCCGTATTCATCGCGGGACCGGGCGAGGACCTTACACCCTTTCGCGAATATCGCACGGTAGTCGGCGCGCCGCTGGGCGAAATCAAATCCCTGCTAAGTGGCGCTGCGTTATTCCTCGGCAACGATTCCGGGCCCGCCCACATGGCTGCGGCCTTCGGGCTGCCGGTAGTGGCAATCTTCGGCGCCTCGGACCCGGCCATCTGGCATCCCTGGCGCACGCCGTCGGTGATCGTGCAAAACCGGGCGGGCATCCAATCGGTCGCCGAGCGGCAAGTGCTGGACGCCCTGGAGCGCATGCGGGTGCACGCATGAGAGACCTGTTGCGGCTGCTGGCGTTCGCCAAACGGTATTGGGCCTACCTCCTTCTTTCGGTCTTCCTGATGGCCTGTGTAGGCGCCGCGCACGGTATGACCGCGCTGCTGATCGGGCCCATCTTCGATCGCGTGCTGAATCCGGCGTCCATCGACGCGCCGGTGCAGTTATTCAAAGACCCGGTGTTCCATCACCCGATTTATCTCAGCCAGATCGTGCCCGGCGCCATGCACAACCGCAGCATCTGGACCATGGTGGCCTTCGCCATACTGGTGGTATTCTTTGTCAAGGGAATTTGCGACTACCTGGCGAATTACCTGGTGAATTACGTGGGATGCTCGGCGGTCACGGACCTGCGCAACACGGTATTCGACAAGGTGGTCCGGCAGGGGGCGCAGTTCTTCGAAGCGCACTCCACGGGACGGCTGATGTCGTCGATCATGAACGATATCGAGAAAATCCAGGTGGCCGTGTCGCACATTCTGGCGGACCTGCTGCGGCAGACTTTCGTGGTGCTGGGTCTGCTCTTCGTGATTCTCAACATGGACTGGAAGCTGGCCGTGGTGAGCCTGACGGTGCTGCCGTTCGTGCTGATCCCGACGGCGCGCATCGGCCGCCGCATCCGGCGCACCAGCCGCAAAAGCCAGGATCACGCCGCCGAACTGAACGAGATCCTGCAGGAAACCCTCAGCGGCCACCAGGTGGTGAAGGCTTTCGGCACCGAGCAATACGAGTCGGGGCGATTCCGCCAGACCGCGCAGCGCTTGCTTAAGACCAACCTGCGCTACGTGCGGCAGCAGGCACTGGCGTCGCCGCTGATCGAAATCTTCGGCGCGCTGACCATAGTGGGATTGCTGACTTACGCGCGCACGCAGATCAAGGCGCACACGCTGACCGCCGGCGCATTCACCAGTTTTGTGATCGCGCTGTTAATGATGTACGAACCGGTGAAGCGGCTGACGGGCATCCATAACATTTTCGAGCAGGCGATCGGGGCATCCCAGAAAGTTTTTGAGTATTTGGCGCACGCCGAGGAGATTCAGGAGAAGCCGGGCGCCTTCAAGCTGGAGCGGTTCACCGGGTCGATCCGGTTCGAGAATGCCAGTTTCCGATATCCGCTTTCGCCCAACGGATTTCAGTTGAAGGCCCTCGATCTGGAAGTCAAGGCGGGCGAAGTGGTGGCGGTAGTAGGACCCAGCGGCGCGGGCAAGACCACGCTGGTGAACCTGGTGCCGCGATTCTACGACGTATCGTCCGGCGCGGTGCGCATCGACGGGCGGGACGTGCGCGATTTCGATCTGGCATCGCTGCGGTCGATGGTGGGAATCGTGGCGCAGGATACATTTCTGTTCAACGATACGGCAGCCAACAACATCGCTTACGGGCGGCCCGGCACGCCTTTGCGCGAGATCCGCGAGGCGGCGCAAGCGGCGCTGGCGGACGAATTCATCGGCAGGCTGCCGGATGGCTACGGAACCATCATCGGCGAGCGCGGCGTGAAGCTGAGCGGTGGGCAGCGGCAGCGCATCGCCATCGCGCGCGCGCTGCTGAAGAACGCTCCGATCCTGATTTTGGACGAAGCCACCTCACATCTGGACACCGAATCGGAGCTGCTGGTGCAGCGCGCGCTGTCTAACCTGATGGCGGGCCGCACGGTGATCGTGATCGCGCACCGGTTATCCACCATACGGCGGGCGGATAAGATCGTGGTGCTGGAGCGCGGCGGTATCTTCGAAGTGGGTACGCACGAAGAGCTGGTGAACGGCGGCGGAATTTACCAAAGGCTGCACGAATTGCAATTTGTGGAGGCGGGAAGCGTGATGGACTTATGAGCGCGCGCAGCATGACCGGTTACGCAAGGGTGCGCAAGGCAACGCCGGATGGCGAGATCGCGGTTGGGATCAAGAGCGTGAATCATCGCGGCCTGGATATGCATTTCCACACTGCCCCGGAGTTGGACCCGTTTGAAGGCGCCATACGCAATGCGGTGAAGGCGAAGGTGGCGCGCGGGCACTTACAGATCCACGTGCAGTTCAGCCCGACAGCGCCCGCGGATGTATCCAGCTTGAACTGGCCTTTGCTACGCGCTTATCTGCAAGCCTTTAAGGAAGCGGCGGGCGAATTCGGCAAGGATCAAAAACCCGATCTGAACACGGCGCTGCGCCTGCCGGGCATGCTGCAAGCGGGCGAATCGGCGGAGCCCGACGCCGGGCTGGAGCAGGCGCTGCTGGAGGCCACCCAGGAAGCTCTGGATCTGTTGAACAGCTTTCGCGAGCGCGAGGGCGCGGCTATGGCGGCGGAGATGCGCGCGCGGTGCGCATCGGTTTGCGACCTGGCGGCGCAAATGGAGAAAATCCGGTCGCGCGCCACGCAAGCCTTCCAAAAGAGACTGAACGAGCGCCTGCGGGAGTTGTTGCGCGGCGCCGGCATTGAGCCGCAGCGGTTGGCGCAGGAGGCGGCCATGCTGGCCGAGCGCAGCGATATCAGCGAGGAACTGATCCGGCTGAAGACCCATGCCGCGCAGTTGGAAAAGCTGCTGGATGCGACTGGCGAGGTCGGCAAACGGCTGGATTTCCTGTTGCAGGAAATGAACCGGGAAGCCAACACGATTCTGTCGAAGACCGGCGGGCTCGGGGATTTGGGCCTGACCATTACGGACCTGGCGCTGGCGGCCAAGGCCGAGATCGACAAGCTAAGGGAGCAATCGCTGAACCTCGAATGACGAAAGCAACCACAGATGCACACAGATAAACACAGATGAAAACTTTGGCCTTCACGACATTGTTCCGGAAGCAGGCGGCGCTTATCTGTGTTTATCTGTGTCCATCTGTGGTTCCATTATGACTACGGTCTTTATCATCTCCGCGCCGTCCGGGTCGGGCAAGTCCACCCTGGTCAAGCGGCTCCTGGCCGGCGTGCCGGGGCTCATGTTCTCGATTTCGTATACCACGCGGGCGCCGCGCGGCCAGGAAGTGGAGGGCGAAAGCTATCATTTCATCTCGCGCGCGGAGTTTGAGGAACGGCTGGGCAGGGATGAATTCCTGGAATACGCCGAGGTTTTCGGGAACTATTACGGCACCCACCGCGGGGTGCTGGAACGGGCCCAGCAACAGGGCGCCGATGTGGTACTCGACATTGACGTGCAAGGTGCGCGACAATTGAAGGGTAAGATTCCGGAAGCGGTGACGATCTTTATCCTGGCCCCGTCCCGCGAGACTCTCGATCAGCGGCTGCGCGCGCGCGGCGAAGATAAGCATGAAGTTATCGAGCGGCGGGTGCGCGACGCGGCTGGCGAGATTCGAAATTACAGCGCGTACGATTACGTGCTGATCAATAAAGAGCTGACCCAGTCGGACGAAACGCTGGCAGCCATAGTGCGCGCCGAGCGCGTGCGGCGCAACCGGATGGAAGAGCAGATCCGGCCGATTCTGGAAACTTTCGAGTAGAGCGCTTAAAGGATGTATCAAAACATGGGCGACAAGATTCCGCGCAACAACGCGCATTGCACCATCCCGGACGATCCGGAACAGAGCACGTACCGCTTCATCATCGTGGCCGCCAAGCGCGCCCGCCAGTTGCAAGGCGGCGCGCGTCCGGTGCTGCCTACGTCCTCCAAGAAGCCAACCATCATCGCCGTGGAAGAAGTGCGGCGCGGACTGGTGAAGTATGAGATCATCGGGCCGCCGATTGCAGAAGAAGCGCCAGTTCCGGAGACTATCCTCTAAGCCGGAATCATGAACATCGTGCTGGGGGTGGGCGGAGGCATTGCGGCATACAAGTCCGCCGAACTGGCCCGCCTGCTGATGCAGCGGGGGCATGCCGTGCAGGCGGTAATGACGGCGGGCGCACAGGAATTCGTACGCCCTCTGACTTTCGCGGCGCTCACCGGGCGCAAGGTGATTACCGGCCTGTTTGCGCCTGGCAATTGCGGCAATTCCGAGGCCACGCTTTCGAGCGCGATCGAGCATATTGGCGTGGCGCAGGAGAACGATCTGCTGGTAGTGGCTCCGGCCACCGCCGATCTGCTGGCGAAATTCGCGCACGGCCTAGCTGACGATTTCCTGACCACGACTTATCTAGCCTTCACGGGACCGGTGGTGCTGGCGCCGGCCATGAACGCCAATATGTGGCTGCACGCCGCCACGCGGAGCAATTTGGAGGCGCTACGCCGCCGCGGTCACCGCATCGTGGACCCGGGGGAAGGCGAATTAGCTTGCGGCATGGTGGGTCCGGGACGTCTGGCGGAGCCCGAGCAGATCGCCATGGCGGTGGACGCCGAATTCGGCAGACGCCGCGACCTGGATGGCGAAACCGTGCTGATCACGGCCGGTCCCACGCAAGAGCCGCTCGACCCGGTGCGCTATATTTCCAATCGCTCCAGCGGCAAGATGGGGTACGCGCTGGCGGAAGCGGCGGCGGCTCGCGGCGCGAAGGTTGTGTTGATTTCCGGACCGGTACAACTGGCGCCGCCGCGCGGTTGCACGGTGATTGCGGTCGATACCGCGCGCGAGATGCACGACAAGGTGTTCGAGAATTTGCACGCCGCCACGGTTATCGTCAAAGCGGCGGCGGTGGCGGATTTCCATCTGTCGAAGGTGCCTACGCACAAGATGAAAAAGACGGCCGCGCGGCTTTCCCTGGAGCTCGACCCCACGCCGGACATTCTCGCCGAGTTGGGCCGCAAGAAGGGCGACCGCCTGCTGGTGGGCTTCGCGGCCGAGACCGAAAATCTGCAACAGGAATCCCGCCGCAAGCTGGAAGCCAAGAACTGCGATATAGTGGTCGGCAACCTGGTGGGCGGCGAAGACGGGGCCTTCGAATCCGACCAGAACGAGGTGCTGTTGGCGCTACGCAGCGGCGAATCCATTGCCGTGCCACGCGCCTCCAAACGCGAAGTGGCCGATCGCATTTTCGATGAGATCCTAAAGCTTCGTTTGCACTTATACGCCACCGATGGACGCTGAAACGCTGCGGGCATATCTGGAGTATTACCAGGACTTGGGGATCAAAACGCTCTATCGCCGCGCTGGGGAACCGCTTGCTGACGCGCGCGGCCCAGTAATCGACGGGCGCGGCTCAGTATTCGACGCGCCCGACGTTACCGAGCCGCGACCGTCAGGGAGCGTTGAGCCGCTGTTCCGCATTCTGGAAGACATCGGCGATTGCCATCGCTGCCGCCTGCACGAACAGCGCACCAAGATCGTCTTCGGTGTGGGCAACGAGCAATCCAAACTGGTTTTCGTAGGCGAAGGTCCGGGCGCGGATGAAGACGCGCAAGGCATTCCGTTCGTCGGCCGTGCGGGACAGTTGCTGACGCAGATGATCGAAGGCACCGCGAAAAAAGAAGGCATACCGCTGCTGCGCAAGGATGTCTACATCTGCAACGTCGTGAAATGCCGTCCGCCGGAAAATCGCACGCCGCAGCCGGACGAGATGGAGGTCTGCGGCCAGTTTCTGGCGCGGCAGTTGCTGGCGATTGCACCCAAGGCCATCTGCGCGCTAGGCTCGACCGCGGCGAAATATCTGACGCACAGCAAAGAAGGCGTCACGCGTATGCGCGGCAACTGGTATAAGTGGAACGACATCCCGGTGATGGTCACTTATCATCCGTCCTACCTGCTGCGGGCATATAACGTGGGACCCAAGCGCGAAGCGTGGGAAGACCTGAAAAAGGTCCTGCATTTCGTCTACGACTGATCGAAGCTGAACGCCATTTGATCCGCGTAATGTTCCCGCCGGATGGTATCGAGTTCGCGGGCTTCGCTGGTGCGGCCCCAGTGCTCCAGAATCCAGATCTGCTCCCAGGCGCAGTCTTCGAGCACGCGGCGGTCGCCCTGCTGGTCGGCGGCGCGCTGCCAATCCTGCAGGATCTCGAAAGCTTCGGCCAGCCGGTCTTGCGCTTTCGCCCATGTGAGCGCGCGGCGCGCCAGTTTCGACGCCAGCGGCCAATCCGCTTTGAGTGCCCAGGCGAAGGCTTGCTGCAGGTCCGGCCAGTGGGACGTCAGATCTTGTGCGCCGGTTTGCGAGCCGAATAGATCGGCTGCGGCCAACGCCTGATAACGCGCCCAGCGTTCGCCGTCGCCGCGCAGGGCAACGCGTTCGCGGACCAGAGCCGGAACCAGAAACCGCGGACCGTTTTCGTCGAGCGGAGCCAGCACGCCCTGCGCAACGAAGCCGGCCACCATCTCGCTTGCATCCTCCGGCTCGGCATCGGCGGTACGGACGGCCATATCGAGAGGGAAGCCGGATGCGGCACAGGCGCAGGCGGCCGAGAGCAGGCGCTGCACGGGGCGGTCCAGATTGCGAATGGTATCGGCCAACTGGGAAGCGTCCCGAGGGAAAGCGGCCAGGGGAACCGGGACGGCGGAAAGAGCGGCCGGCAGATCGCGGTTCCGCGCGGTCAGCAAGACGGAGGTCCGCCCGCGCGGCGCAAGCAAGGCGGCGGTCGCGGCCATTGCGCCGTCAAGGACCAGCAAACAGCGGTACCGGGCGCAGAGCCGGCGGAGTTCATTCAGGTTGGATTCCAGGTCGCGATCGAGGCGCACGCCCAGTTGCGCCGCCAAGTCGCCCGCCAGCGCGGCGGCGCTGCGGGAGCCACAGGTGAGCCAGAACACGGCATCGAAATCCTCGCGGTGGCGGCGGGCGAATTCCAAGGCCAACGCGGTTTTGCCCGCGCCCGCGGCGGCTTCCACCACCGCCATGCCGGGCGCATCCGCCAGCAGCGTGCAGAGAGTCTCCATCTCGGCGTCGCGCCCGTTGAACGATGGCTGCCGCGCGGGAGCGAAGGGCGCTTGTTGCGGCACAGGCGCCAGACTCATCAACCATCGCTTAATCGCGCGGAAGGCGGCCACGCGGTCCTGGCGCAGGTCGAAAAAGTTCTTGCGGCGCAGTAGATCGGGGAACTTCGCATCGGCGCAGAGTAGCGTGGCCAAAGGGGTGCCCACCTCGGCCGCTTGCTCCCAGAAGACCGATTTCCAGCGCTCCAGGATCCAGCGCGGCGGCACCGCTTCCGGCGACAGCAGCACCAGCACCACATCGGCCGAGAGGCCTTCTTCCACCTTGGCGATGAGGTCGGCCCCGGGCGGCATCTCGCCTTCTTCCAACAGCACCTCGACGCCGGCGCCGCGCTCCAGGAACGCCGCCAGTTGGTGGACCAGTTCGCGATCGGAGGTGGAATAGCAGGGGAAGACTTTAGGCATGCCGGACGATCTTCCATTATCGCAGGCCGCGGGTCTGGAGACCCGCCGCAGGCGTAGACGCCTGCCCCACAGGCTAAAGCCCGTGCTGCCTCACAGATGGATGCCGCGGAAAATGTCGATTACGTCTTGGGCCAGGCCTTTGACCACATCGGCGATGGCCTTGCCCGCGGTTTCCGCATCGGTGGATATCTGCTGTCCAACCGGCGTACACAGGAACACGAAGAGATTTCCGGCCGCGAATGCGGCAGCGCTGGCGGGGTCGGATGGAACTGCCAGGATGAGGACTGCCGATGGGTTGGCGCCGGGAGTCGTCACCGGGGCCGGAACTGAAATGGTTGCCATTTGCTGTCTCCTTCTTGAATTCTTTTTTACGGCTTAACCGCGAGAGTGTTCAGGGTCGTCTGGATGGCCGTCAGCATGGCCTTCAGGTCCGCAAACTGCTGATCGGTAGATTCCGGCGGCTGCGGCTGCGGAAGATCGGTCCGCTCGACCACCCAACTGCCCGTCTGGTTGAAAAGCGAACCGGGCAGATTCACGATCTCCTCATTCGGCAGCAGCGGACGGATAGGAACTGGAACGGTTACGGCGCTGGCGGGAGCGGTGGTCACGGGCGGATCGTAGATCCACGTCAGCGCCATGGACGTCAGTGCCCAGTCTCCCGGCGCGCCGGCGCCGTGGCCGTTCTGCGTTTCGATCAAGGCCTGCGCGAGGACTGCCGTGTTGCCGATTTGGATATACCACTGGCGGCGCGGGTCCAATCCGTAGATATAGTGAAAGACGCCATTGTTCTCCTGAACCACCGAGATGGTTTGACCCGGATACAGCGGGGCGATCTGGTTGCCGATCTCCTGCGCGCCGGCTTGCATGCAGACCTGATCGGGACTGACCTGACCGATCGGCCCGTAGGGGCCCACCTCCATCGCATCGGTCGGCGGGGAGACATAAGCCGGGTAATTGTAGACGCCCGGCAGGTTCAACTGGGCCGCCTGCGCCGGGGTCAGGGTCATCTGGCTGACGTAGCCGGTAGCCACGGCCGTGGAATCGAATACCAGATAAGGTTGTCCGGACGGCGCGGGGTCGGCCCATCCCTTCAGCGGCTGTGTAGGATCGAACGGCGGCGCCTGCTGTCCGGTGGCCTGCTGGTACGCGGCGCGTGTCGCATAGACTGGAAACAGGTCCAGCGTCGAAATCTGGTACTGCGGTTGGTTGGGTTGTGCCGGTTGTGGTTGTGACATAAGGCGATTCTTCCGCGGGAACGCGGAAGCTCTTAAATTTGACCTTATACCCTTGATTTCGGGTTTTCGCGGAGCAAATCGTGCAACTTGTTGAAACGGAAGGCGGTCCTATTTTTGCTGGACTTGTCACCGCTCACGGCCTAAAAAGGCGCGCGCTCGTGCGCGTTGGCGGCCTGCGAGGCCGCCGCAGGCTGCGAGCCTGCCCCACGCTGTTCGCCCAACAACCTTCCACGCCATACATAGCGCGGTGACGGAAAGAGCCGTGCCTCCCAGCAACAAGGCGATGACGAAGATATCCCACGCAGGCCGCCTGGCGTAGAGCCAAGGGAGATCCATGGAGTGCAGGCCGTGATAAAGCCACCGATTCCAACGTGCGCGCCTCCCGTAGCTCTGAACGACCCTTCCGGTCCTGGGATCGATGTAATAAGCGGACTGGCCGGCGTCATTCAGCCGAAGATAGAGAACCGGGAGCGGCTGCTGGTTGGTTCGGTCCACATAGTAAGGCTCGTAGCGGTTGACCAGCCGTGTCTCAACAATAGCCGCCGGCGCAACCGCGCGCTTCACTGCAGCCGCGATTCGCCCCGTATCGAGCGCGTCCCGCGAACTGCCATGCATCGGAACGATACGCGAGCGCCGCGGAGTTTCCACTGCTAAGTAAAGGGCGTCGCCATCGAATGACGCGAACTCGAGTTCCTTCACCCGCAGTTCTGTTTCAGCTTCGGCAACGGCCTGGCGCGGGTCCTTGACGGCAAACTTCGCGATGTCGAGACGAAGACCTTGCAGCGCCTCGTCGAGATTCGGACGATCCCGGCCGGCGAGCCAGGAAAACGGCTCCATCGACAGGAACCCGCTGAAGACCCACGTACATGTGACCACCCCGAAGCTCAGCCCTAGAACCACGTGCCATCGTTTCGGCCCGGTGTACGGAATGCTGGAAGGGCCGTTCGCGAATGCGTATCGCTTGCGGGGCGAATAAAGCCAAATTCCGGCGACAAGGCCGAGCAGCGACGTCGCCGCGCCGGCACCGGAAAGCCACATGACAACCTGGCTCCAAAGCTCCGCATGCCGGCGCAATGCCGCGAAATAGAGCCAGTGCGGAATGGCCCCGCAATACGCGCCAAGCCGCGAATTCCGAGTGGTGTGCTGTGCCACTTCACCCGTTGTTTGCGATACGTAAATCTCTTCGCCATCGGGCCAGGAGCATTTCCAGAACGGACCATAAGGATGCGCGGAGTACAGGGTCCACTGGTCGTCCCGCGTCACCAATCCCTGAAGCGACGCGGCGTTTGCAGGAAGCCGCGTCCAGGCCGCTGCAATGCGCAAGGCCATTGGCTGCGTGACCGCATCGAGCCGCTCGCCATCGTCCGCAAAGACGAGTCTCAAGCGCATTCCAAACCCAAACAAATAGACTGGCCGACCATCGAGGACATGCAGCCGGATGTGCGTGGGTGCGGTCGATTCATGCAGCGCCAGGAACGCGCGGGCAGGCGGGACATGAATACGTTCCGGATCGAGAGCATCCGCATGCGCCAAACGATCCTTCGCCTCCACATGCGGGAAGGGGCAGTAGATCAGCACGATACCGGACACGAACCACGCCAGAAACAGCGCGCAGCATGCGACGCCCATCCTGCGATGGATGAGCATGATCCGGTTTCGCACCGCGGCAGAGCGCACCAGACCGACATTAGCATAGATGAGCATCGATGAATCCCGCCATCCATCCGCTCTGTTACAATCTGGTAATGCGCGGCAACGAAGAGGTTCTACGGCTGTTAAATGAAGTGCTGAAGGCGGAACTGACGGCAATCAACCAGTATTTCCTGCACGCCAAGATGTGCGAGAGCTGGGGATATCAAAGGCTGGCGGCATTGGACCGGCAGGAATCCATCGAAGAGATGCACCACGCCGATATCCTGATGCAGCGCATCCTTTTCCTGGAAGGCATACCCAACATGACGGAACTGTTTCCGATCAAGGTCGGCCCGGACGTGAAAACGCAACTGGAGAACGACCTGGCGCTGGAACTGGATGCGGTGCCGCGGTTGAACGAAGCCATCAAGGTGGCCACGCACGTGGGCGACAACGGGTCGCGCGAGCTGTTCAAGCAGATCCTGCTGGATGAAGAGCATCACATCGATTATCTGGAAGGGCAACTGCACATCGTCGAGGAGATTGGGCTGGACAATTACCTGGCGCAACAAATTCATCCCGGCGGCAAGGCTTAACACGCTGCCTTACGGTTACGGCTCGGTAGCGGGATGTTTTTGTTGTAGAATGAAGATTCACCGGGAGGTGAGTCTTCTCGAGTAGCAGGCGCGCTTTATCGCTCTCCGAGTTTTTTCCTCCGATTTTCGGTAAGGTTTCGCACGGTCTTTTTTCGCTTCTCTTCCCCGACGACTGCCGCGTTTGCGAGCGTCCGCTGAGCGGCTTTTCGCGCGTTCCGGTTTGCGCGGAGTGCCTGAAAGATCCCGCGCCGCTCAGCGCGGAATTCTTCTGTCTCAACTGCCGGACCCCATTCAGGAACAGCTTTCCGTTGGACTCGGAGGGCCGTTGCATGCTGTGCCGGAACGGACGGCGGGGTTTTGACGAAGCCTTTTGTTACGGCGCCTACGAAGGTACGCTGCGGAAGCTGATCCACCTTTTCAAATACAGCGGCGTGCGCCGGTTGGCCCAACCCTTGGGGGCGTTGCTGGCCGATGCACTGCCGCGCGACCGGCAATTCGACCTGGTGACGGCGGTGCCGTTGCACTGGCGGCGGCGATGGCAGCGCGGTTTCAATCAGGCGGAGCTGTTGGTCAAGGCGATCGGACGTGCGCGGGGCATTCCTGCCGGAAACGTGTTGCGCCGCGGATCGTCCACGCGGGCGCAAGCGGGGCTGAGCAACGCGCAACGTCGCGAGAATGTGTCCGGCGCTTTCCGCGCGCGGCGCAGAGTGAACGGGCTGCGGATCCTGTTGATCGACGACGTGATGACCACGGGCGCGACGGCGGGGGCCTGCGCGCGGGCGCTGAAGAAGGCGGGGGCGAAGTCGGTATCGCTGGCTGCGCTGGCGCGCGTGGACCGGAGATTTACGGAGCAAGCGGACTTAGGCAAGCGAAAGGGACCTGTTTAAATGACCAGTTTGAACAGATTGCAAAAACCGGTTCTGGTTTTGAATGCGAGTTACGAACCGATCAACATTTGCGCGGCGCGGCGGGCGTTGGTGCTGGTGCTGAAGGGAGTGGCGTCGGCGGAGGAGGAGTCCACGCACCACATCCACTCGGCGCGGGCGGCGGTGCGGCTGCCGAGCGTGATTCGGCTGCTGGAGTACCGGCGCATCCCGCACCAGACGCGGGCGCTTTCGCGCAAGAACATTCTGATGCGCGACCGCTACACGTGCCAGTATTGCCACCGCACGCTGCCTTCGTCGGAGCTGACGTTGGACCACGTGGTGCCGCGGTCGCGGGCGGGCGAATCCAATTGGGAGAACCTGGTGGCGTGCTGCAATCCGTGCAACAACCGGAAGGGCAACCGCACGCCGGAGGAATCCGGGATGAAGCTGGCGCGGCCGCCGCGGCCGTTCAGCTTGCACACCAGCCGGCATTTGATGCGGCTGTTGGGCAAGAGCGACGAGCAGTGGCGGAAGTATCTGTTTTATTAGTGTGGGGCGGACCTCCAGATCTGCGGCCGGCGTCCATGCCGGCCCGTTCGACGCGGAGAGGCAGGTCATGAACCGTGAAGAGATCCTAACCCGGCTGCGGGAGAACGAAGCCGCGCTGCGCAAGCGGGGCGTAGCGCATGCCGCATTGTTTGGATCGCGGGCGCGGGGCGATCAACGGCCCGAAAGCGACACCGACATCATGATCGAATTCGATCCCGCGGCCCGCTTCACTGTTTTCGATTACGCCGGTTTGAAGGATTACATTGCCGCCTTGTTCGACGGCCGCGTGGACGTGGTGAACCGCGACGGGTTGAAACCTTACGTGAAACCGGCAGCCACGACCGGCGCCATCTATGCCTTCTGACGCCGCGCCCGTCTTGCGCGATATCGAGCACCATATCGCCCTCGCTACCCAATTCGTCGAGGGGCTGGATTTACGAGGCTTTTAGGAACGATATACGCACGGTTTTTGCCGTGATACGGTGCCTCGAAATTATTTCGGAGGCCTCCCGGCGTCTCCCGGATGAGATGAAAGCGCGATACCCGGCGATTGCCTGGAAGAACATGGCCGGCGCCGGCAACGTCTACCGGCACGATTACGAGGATTTCGCCGCGAAGCTGGTATGGGACACCGTACAATTGGCCGCCGCCCTTGCGCGATGTTGTCGCCCGTGAGATCGCCGCGCTCAGATAGGCCACGGGGCGACCGGCTGTTTTGGTGTCCTCGTTCTCCTGCGTATCACGACGGTAATGGGCCGCGTGGTGCCGCGCTCGCGGGCGGGCGAATCCAATTGGGAGAACCTGGTGGCGTGCTGCAATCCGTGCAACAACCGGAAAGGCAACCGCACGCCGGAGGAATCCGGGATGAAGCTGGCGCGGCAGCCGCGGCCGTTCAGCTTGCACACCGGCCGGCATTTGATGCGGCTGTTGGGCAAGAGCGACGAGCAGTGGCGGAAGTATTTGTGTTATTGAGGGGGCGGGGGCAAGCTTCGCTCGCCGATGTGTCTCGATGAGCGGGCGGCGGTCCCGGACGGGATCCTCTCTGGCGCCAGAAACCATCGCCGGAGGCGGGCAAAGCTCCGGGGCAGGCGGGCTGCGAGCCTGCCCCACAAGGTTTCCGGAAAGTGCGGACACGGCACGCACGAGTGCGCGCGCCACGTTGGTATGATCGTAGGCAGGATGCGCTCATACCTTTGCATTGCATTCCTGCTCATCGCCGCCGTCCTGTGCTCGCAGCCCGCTCCGCGTGAGCAAGTGGGCCCGCTCCCTGGCGGCGGATTCCTGCTCAACTCGGGCTGGCGTCTGGAACCCGCCGGCAAGCAAATCCCTCTGGATACGTTTCCCATGTCCACCGCCCTTTCGCCCGATGGCCGCTACCTGTTGGTGCTGAACGGCGGATACAAGCAGCCCGCCATCAGCGTGCTGGAGGCCGCCACCGGCCGCGAAACCAATCGCATGGCCGTGGCCGACGGCTGGCTGGGCCTGACCTTTTCGCCGAAGGGCGACCGCGTGTACGTGGGCGGCGGCTCGCGCGCCGCGGTTTTCGAGTTCTCCTTCGCCGACGGCGCCTTGGAACCCACGCGCACCTTCACGGTGGTGCCGGCCGACAAGCGCACGCACGTCGATTTCATCGGCGACGTGGCGATGACTCCCGACGGCCGCCTGATCTACGCCGCGGACCTGTATCATGACTCGCTGGTGGTGATCAATCCGCAATCCGGTATGCTGATCGATCGCGTCAAAACCGGCCGCCGTCCCTACCGCATCCTCTTCCATCCCGATGGCAAATCGTTCTTCGTCACGAGTTGGACGGATGGCTCCGTGGGCCACTACGACACGGCCTCCGGCAACCAACTCGCCATCGTGCGGCTGGGCCCGCACCCCACCGACATGGTCTGGGCCGCCGGCAAGTCGGAGGCAGCCGAAGGTGAAACGCCCTGGGACGCCCGCCTGTTTATCGCCGCCTCCAACACGAACAGCGTCTACACGCTGGGTGTCTCCGAGGGCAAGGACCTGCGTCTGGTCGAGACTATCAACACGGCCATGACGCCGCGCCAACCAGCCGGCATGACTCCCAGCGCGCTGGCCATCGGCCAGGACGGCAAGCGTCTCTACGTGGTCTGTTCCGACGCCAATGTGGTGGCGGTGGTGGATATCTCCGAAGAACGCAGCCATGTGGCGGGGTTCATTCCCACCGGCTGGTATCCCACCGCTGCGCGCGCGCTGCCGAATGGCGCACTGGTGGTGTTGAATGGCCGCGGCGGCGGCTCGCATCCGAATCCGCACGGGCCGAATCCCACGCGCCGGCCGGAGGCCAGCCACAAAGGCGATGCCGGCATTGTCGAATACGTGGGCCGCATTCAAACCGGCACAGCCTCGTTCATCGACCCCTTTACAGACGAGCAACTCGACGCCTACACCAAGACCGCCACGGCCAATACCGCCTACCGCGACGAAAAGCTGGTTACGCCCAACCCGTTCCCGCCCATCGAGCATGTGATCTACATCGTCAAGGAAAACCGCTCGTACGACCAGGTGCTCGGAGATATGAAGGAAGGCAACGGGGATGCGTCGCTGGTGCTATTCGGCGAAAATGTCACGCCCAACGAACACAAGCTCGCGCGCCAGTTCGTGCTGCTGGACAACTTCTATGTGAACGGCGATGTGAGCGCCGACGGCCACTCCTGGTCGACCGCGGCGATCGGCAACGATTACATCCAGAAGATGTGGCCGAACAGTTACGCCAATCGGCGCAACTACTACGACTACGAGGAACAGGAGCCCACCAGCGTGCCGCCCGCCGGATATCTCTGGTCTAGCGCGGCGGGCGCGGGCATCTCCATGCGCAACTACGGATATATGGCGCAGAACCGCGCCCAGGCCGCCGCGGACGGCACGCAGATCGAGTTGGTGCGCGATCCGGTGCTGAAAAGCGTCACCAACCTGCACTACCGCGACTTCGATCTGGAGTACCCGGACGTGGAGCGGGTTAAAGTATTTCTGGCCGACCTCACGGAGTTTGAGAAATCCGGCGCCATGCCGCGACTCATGTTCATGCGGCTCGGTAACGATCACACCAACGGTACGGCAGGCGGCAAACTGGCCCCTCTGGCCATGAACGCGGATAACGACTATGCGCTGGGGATGCTGGTGGAGGCGGTGTCGAAGAGCCGCTTCTGGCCGAGCACGGCCATCTTCGTGCTGGAGGACGACGCGCAGAACGGCCCCGACCACGTCGATTCGCACCGCTCGCCCGCGTTTCTCATCTCGCCTTACGTGAAGCGTCATGCCGTGGATAGCTCGATGTACAATACCGCATCGATGTTGCGCACCATGGAGATGATCCTGGGGCTGCGGCCCATGACGCAGTTCGACGCGGCGGCGCGGCCCATGTCCGCCGCGTTTCAGGCGGGCGCGGACCCTGCACCTTACGAGGCCGAAAAGCCGCGCGTGCCGTTGGACGAACGCAATCCCCTGCGCTCGGCGACCGCCCAGCGATCGTCGCGGCTGGATTTCAGCGAAGAGGACCGCGCCGACGCCGACGAGTTGAACGATATACTCTGGCTGGCGATCAAAGGGCAACACGCGCCGCCGCCCGCCAGCAGTTTCTTCGCGAAGGGGGGCGGGCTTTAGCCCGCGCGGGACTTCAGTCCCGCTCTGCAATTAGCCATGCCCCGCATCTATCTTTGCTTCCTTTGGCACATGCACCAGCCGTTCTACAAGGATCTGGCGTCCGGCGAGTATAAGCTGCCGTGGACCCGTCTGCATGCCCTGAAAGACTATTACGGCATGGTCGAGATTCTGCGCGAATTCCCCGACGTGCGGCAGACCTTCAACCTGGTGCCCTCCATGATGGCGCAGGTAGACGAGTACGCCCGCGGGGAGGCGCACGACCCCTATCTGGTTGTCGCGTTGAAGCCGGCCGAAACGCTCACCGAGGCGGACCGGACCTTCCTGTTGCAGCAGTTTCTGCAGGCGCATCCGCCGCACATGACCCAGGCGTTGCCGCGGTACGCCGGCCTCTACGAAGCGCGCCACTCCCAAGATAGCCTCGAAACGGCGCGCCGGCGCTTCTCCACGCAGGATTTCCGGGACCTGCAGGTGATCTCGCAATTGATCTGGTTCGACGAGGAGTTCCGGACCGCCGACCCCGAAGTGCGCGGCCTGTTTGCCAAGGGCGCCGACTACACGCTCGACGACCAGCGGTTGGTGGGCCGCAAACAACTGGAAATCCTGGGCAAGGTGATCCCCATCTATCGCGAGATGGCGGGCACGGGCCAGATCGAAGTTTCGACCACGCCGTACTACCATCCCATCCTGCCGCTACTATGCGATTCCAACATTGCCGCGGTTTCGCATCCTGGCGTGCCGTTGCCGCCCGCATTCCGGTATCCGGAAGACGCGCAAAAGCAATTGGAGATGGCCCGGCACTACGTGGAGCGCGAGTTCGGCGTGGCGCCGCTCGGCCTGTGGCCCTCGGAGGGTTCCGTTTCCGACGAGACGTTCGGCATCGCCGCCGAAGTGGGCTTCCGCTGGGCAGCCAGCGACAGCGGCGTGCTGGGGCGCACGCTGAGCCGCGCCATCGGCGTGGACGCCATCTATCGCCCGTACCGCTGGGAACACAACCGCGGCCAGATCGGCGTGGTTTTCCGCGATCACTTCTTAAGCGACCTGATCGGGTTCGTCTATTCGGGAATGGACTCCACGCTGGCCGCGCGCGATTTCCTGCACCGCATCCGCGAGAACTGCCGGGGCATCCTGGCGGGCGGCCGCGATGCGCTGGTGCCGATCATTCTAGACGGGGAAAACGCTTGGGAATACTACGATCGCAACGGACGGCCCTTCCTGCGCTACTTGTATAAGCTGATCTCCGAGGACGGGCAGATGTCCGCCGTCACCGTCAGCGACGCGCTGAGCAAAATGGACCCCGAGCCGCTGTCGCACGTTTTTCCGGGCTCCTGGATCAACGCCAACTTCGACGTCTGGATCGGCGCCGAGGAGGATAACCAGGCCTGGAGCCAACTGCTGCGCGCGCGGGAAACTTACGCGGCCGCGGCCAACGTGCCGGACGACCGGCGCCGTTTGGCCTATGAAGAGTTGCTGATCGCCGAGGGCAGCGATTGGTGCTGGTGGTACGGTCCCGAACACGATTCCGCCAACCGCGTGGAATTCGATCAGCTTTACCGCAGCCATCTGGCCAATGTCTACCGTTTCCTGAACCTCAGCCCGCCGGAAGAGTTATCCCGGCCGATTCTGCGCGTCGCGGTGAGCGCCTTGCACGTCGCGCCCAGCGGGCCGATCCAGCCGGTGATCGACGGCGAAGTCACTTCGTATTTCGAATGGCTGGGCGCAGGCTTGTATCGCGTGGACGAGCGCTCCGGTTCCATGCACGGCAAGAAGTTCCTGGTGCGCGAAGTGTACTACGGCAGCGATGGACAGAACCTGTATCTGCGGGTGGATTTTCACCGCGGATCGGAGCAGACCATTTCGGAAATGGAAGCGCGGCTGAATATCGCGGCGGACGACCCGGCGAAATCCAGCCAGGTGACGGTGCGCTTCGACTACGGCCGCGCCAACGTAACGGAGCTGAAGCTGGCGGCGGCGCCCGAACCCGCTGCACCGGCCGTGGAGTTCGCATTCAAGAATGTGCTGGAGGCGCGTTTGTCGCTGGCCGCATTGGGTGTACGGGGCGGTGCGCCGGTGCGTTTCCAGTTTTCGCTGTGGCAAGGGGGGTTGCCGATGGATGCGGTGCCGCAGCAGGGGTGGATCGAGATGCCGGCGGGGGATCAGACGGATTGGGCGGTGTAAGAGGAACGTTGAACTAAGGGTGGCGTTTTCTCGACATACGTGAGGCTCGACCAATGCTCCGGCCCATTTGCTAAGATAGTGCACAAATGAACGTTTACCGAGATCTCGTGTTCCGCGGCAGCCAGTCGGCGCTTGACCAGTTCATTTCCGAGATCGAACAACGTCTGACGGACGGTTGGGCCAGACACCACGCCCGCGAAAGCGAGGTTCGCAGATCTGTCCTTGGCGCCATGTACTGCTTCTCATGCACGGCGGCAGGCGAGCGCCCAGCCAGTGAGCTTTGGATAGCATCTCAGGCTGACGGTGCCTTGTGTGTGACCAACGTCCTTGCAAACGAGTATTCCTCGCTCACCTATGACCAGTACAACGCGATCGTGCAAGAGTTTCATGATCGCTTCGCCCTGCCGGCCGCAAACGCTACAGGCGTTGAGGTCGAACTCGGCAAGGCTGATACACAAATCGAGGATTTTCTCAATGCGCCCACGGCGAGGCTGTTGCGCAGCTTCTCGGCATGCGCTAATCGATCAATCCTTCACCCACTCGACCGTGAACGGTGGAACAAACTTGACGGCGGCCCATCGGGAAAGCGCCCCGCTCAGCTCTTCGATGCTACGACGCTGGCTAATGGAAGTGCATTGGCCAGAGGATGAGGCGAGCGATCTGGCCATTGAATACGAGCAGGCTCGCGGTCTACTCGAAGTCTACGAGTCTCGACCGGCCTGATGCCGCCTTCACTACCTTGTGCCGACCTCGCCGCCGCAATGGTCGCGCAACCGTGCGCGTTGCTCTTTCTTGACACGGCAGCAATTCTCGACATATTGCGGGTTCCATTCAGGCATGAGCTACAGGTCGACATCATCGATTCGGCTGCGATAATCGTGGACGAAGCGCTCGCGGAACCGAGGCGGGTTTGGCTTGTCGCCAGCGCCAATGTTATACAAGAGTTCGAGGGGCGCCGGGCCCAAGTTGTAGACGAATTGAACGCCCGCATACGCGATCTGAGCCTATCGATAGCCCGTGTCTCGAGTGTCGCCAAGATAGCTTTCCCTGAACGGCGATTCAATCCGCTCAACCTGCTTGAGTTGAAGCTCGAACAGCGAGTCCAGGGGATCATGGATCGGCTCGTCAACTCGATGGTGATCTTCCGTGGTACCCCGATGTGTGTGGGGAGAGCAAGGGACCGGCTGTGGGCGGGACGGCCTCCCGCAAGCAAGGCAAGGCAGGAGTTCGAAGACTGCGAGATCTTCGAAGAATTTCTGGAACTGCTTTCCGCAATTCGACATATGGGTTTTGAGCCGCCTGCCATCTTCATCACACCCAACAAGGGGGACTACGGTCCCCCTTCCCGATGGGCACCCACAAATTGCATCGGAGATGTCGGCTTTCGGGGCATTGTATGCCGCCAACTTGTCGCGGGCGCGGGCTTTGCTTCGGACTCGATCCAAGTGACGCCCGGCACCTCGTGACACTTCGGAGATCCAAGCGGGCGCCCAAGCCAAGGTTGGGAGTCGATCGCGACGCACCCGAGCTAGGGCGCACCGCATTCAGTTCTTACTTCGCCCCGCCCTTCGCCGGCGTCAGCAGCAAATCCTGAAAGTCGAAGCTGAAATCCGTCGCCGGCGACACCGGGACCATGTTGACCTGCCGGATGGTCCCGTCCGCATTGAGTGCGAACGTTACGAAGGCATCCGCCGCCAGGCTGCGGTCGCGCCAGCGCGCTTTGAACGTGTCGTATTGCCAGTGTTCCAAATCGCCCGTCAGCGCCGGAGTGTGGCTGAACCGCATGACCAGCTTCTGCTGTTCCAAGGCGATGGCGATGTCGCCATACCAGGCGTCCGTGTAGCGACCGGCGTACTTTTCGAGCGGCAGCGACGGCTTGGAATCCGCCGCGCGCGCGGACGCCGCCTGTTTGACCGTCTCATCGGCTTTTGCCCGCTGCTGTTGCGCCAGGTCGTTATAGGCTTTCAGCCAGTCCGTGCCCGGCGCATTCATATAGTTATCCAAAACTCTGTAAGTCACGGAGCTGAACATGCCGCCGGATTCCTGGTTCGTCAGCACAACTACCGCCAGCTTCATATCCGGAATCAGTGTGACCTGCGAGACGTAGCCCGGCAGGCCGCCGGTATGACCCACCAGCTTGTGTCCGCGATACTCGCGCAGAAACCAGCCCAGCCCGTACGCGGCGAAATCCGTGTGGAGAGCGGCCAGCGCGGGCGGCGGATCGGGCGCGGGCAAGATCGTTTGCGGCGACCACATCTCCTTGCCCTGGCGCTCGCTGAACAGCCGCTTCTCCGTTCCGGGTATGGCGCCGCCATTCAACTGCACGGGCACCCACTTGGCCATATCGGCAACGCTCGAATTGATAGCGCCCGCCGGCGCGGTATTATCGATCCTGGCCGGCTCCAAGGCCGTAAGCTTGCCTTCCACTTCCGAGTGCGGCGTGGCATAGTTATCGCCCGCATGATAGCCGGCCACGCTGGTGTTACTGTCGGTCATCCCCAGCGGATGGAAGATCCGGTCGCGGATGAAATCCTCCCCTTGTTGACCGGTGACCGCGAGGATGATCTGTCCGGCGGCGAGATACAGCAAGTTATCGTAGGCATAGTGGCTGCGAAAGCTGGAGGCCGGTTTCATGAAGCGCAGCCTGTGCAGGATCTCGTCGCGCGAGTAACTCGAAGGCGGAAAGAACAGCAGGTCGCCCTCGCCCAACCCCATGCCGCTGCGGCGCGTCAGCAGATCGCGCATGGCGATCTCGTGCGTTACGTAGGGATCGTACATCTGAAACCATTGCAGATGGTCGATCACCGGATCGTCCCACTTCAGCTTGCCTTCGTCCACCAGAATGGGGAGGTAAACGCCTTGCTGTTGGACGCGATGCCGAACAGGGCATGCTCATCGACGCGCGCCGGCTCGCCCATGCGCCGCACGCCATAGCCCTTGGCCAGCGCGACCTCGCCCTTGTGCACCGCGGCGACCGCCACGCCCGGCACATCGAAGGTCTTCATAGCCTGTGCCACATATTCGTCCAGCCCTTTCAGGGGGCCGGTTTGCGACCGCAGCAGAGAGAGGCAACTGAGCAGGAGGATGCAGATTCGCGCCATGCGCGCAATTCTATCGCGCATGGCCTGGCTACACCTCCAGTCCCACCGACCGCATCAACTCCAGCGCATTGCTTTTCTCCACCACGCCCGCATGCAGGCGGTAATCGAACGTCATGCGCCCATTCTCGAACTGGTCCTCGAAATGCACGTTGGCGGCCCGCGGCGCGAGCGTTTCGACCACCTGTGCGAGCGCCAGGTCGTGCGTGGTTACCAAGCCCATGGCGCCGCGTTCGACCAGGCCGCGCACGATGGCTTCCGCGCCGATGCGCCGGTCGTGCGAATTGGTCCCGTGCAGCAGCTCATCCAACAGGAACAGCACCGTCAGCGGACCGCCGGTCAATTCCATGATCTGGTGCAGGCGCGTGATTTCGGCATAGAAGCGGGAGGTGCCGTCCTGCAACGAATCCATGGTGCGGATGGACGCGCCCAGCGTGAGCGGCGACAGGCGCAGACTGCGCGCGCACACGGGCGCTCCGGCCTGCGCCAGCACCGCGTTGACCCCCACCGTGCGCAGCAGCGTGCTCTTGCCGGACATGTTAGAACCGCTGACGATCAGCACGCGCAAGCCGCCGCCCAGGCGCACAGTGTTGCGCACCACGCGCGATGGATCGAGCAGCGGATGCGCCATGCCGTCGCCTTCGAAGCAGGCTGCGCCGGATGCGAATTCCGGGAACACATCGGCCGGATGTTCAAACGCGTAAGCCGCCAGACAGCACAGCGCTTCGATTTCGCCGACCGCGGCGAGCCAGCGCCGCAGCGCGGGCCCCGACACGCGCCGCCAGGCTTCGATGGCGAAGGCCAGTTGTTCGGTCCACAGCATCAGCGGCCCCACGACTTTCATGAACGGGTTGTCGCCCGAGTCCAACATCTCGATCAGCCGGCTCAGCTTCGCGATACGCGCCGAGGGCGGCAGACCGGCGACGTCCAAAGCGGCGCGCAGATCCACCAACCGCGCGGATGTGAAGCGGTCGCGCTCCAGCCGGGCAAGCACTTTCGCCAGCAAGCGAAGATCGTGCGCCGGCTGTTCCACCGCTTCAACCACGCGTGTGACCACGCGGCGGTAGCGCGCGATGAAGATGGCCACTGCCGCGAGCATCGCGAAGAATGGATCGCGCCAGCCTTTGACGCCCCAGAGCACGGCGGAGGCGGCCACCAGACAGGGGATGGCGAATGCCACGGCGCGGGCGGCGCGCGATTCCAGCAACGGAGGCTGTTCGCCCCAGGCTGCCAGTTCCGCCGGATGCACACCGCTGCGCACATCCTCGCCCAACACGGCCAGATCTTCCCGCAAGTCCAGCATGGGACGCAGTTCGGCGATGGCCGCGTGCCGCGCCCGCAGCACGGCCGGCTCCGCGGATTGGAGCAGCCAGTGCGCCAGAGTATCTTCGCCCATGCGGGTGCGCGCGGTCGACAGAAGTTCGAACAACGACGCCGGACCGAACAGGTCTAAATCCGCCGCGTATGCGTGCGCGTGATCCAGGAATCGCTCGCCCGTCTCGCCGTGCCCGGCCCACTGTCCCTCCAATCGCGCCAGCGCGCGTTCGCAGTGCGCCACGGCCCGTCCGGCGGCGCGGCGCGCCCGGAGCACGCGCTCATGCGCCACGATCAGGCAGACAAACACCGCCGCGGGCAGCCCCAGCCAGAACGGGCTCAGCAGGCCGCGTCCCCAGGCAAGCCAAGCCAGAACGGCCGCGGCCAGGAAGACCAGCAGCCGCAGGTTGCCGATCGAGCGGTGGCGTTTATCGTGTTGAGCGACTGCGGCGCGGCGCGCCTCCAATCGTTCCGTATATGCGCCGCGTGGGTCCATGTGCATGCTTGAACCATGATATATTCGTGGCCATGCCGAGCGGTTACATACCGATCTTCATCTTCCTGGCAATCGCCATCGCGTTCCCGGTGGTGACCATTATCCTCGCCAAGCTTGTCCGGCCGTCCTCTCCCTTCGCCGCCAAGCTGGAAGCCTACGAATGCGGCATCAAGGCCGCCTCGGATTCGCGCGGGCGCTACACCGTGCGCTTCTACATCATCGCCATCCTGTTCGTGATCTTCGACGTGGAAACCATCTTTCTGTTTCCGTGGGCCGTCCGGTATAAGTCGTTGGGCTGGTTCGGCGTGGCCGAGGTGGTGGTGTTCCTGCTCATCCTGGTGGTGGGTTACATCTGGGCCTACAAAAAGGGCGCTTTGGACTGGGTCTAAAAGCACCCGCAGGTTACAACATTTTGCCCACCTCGCACGTCTAATCAGTGTTGTCATGGGTACGCTTGTGCATTTCCCGAAACTCGAGGAGCTCCGCGCCCGCACGGACCGCGACCTGGTGCGCATTCTGAATGCGGATCTGGAGCGGGGCCTCGCTTTGGCCGGCGTGGCAGCGACACGGCACTCCGTATTTCGAACGCAAGCCGAAGCCATATACAACCGCGCGAAGGCATTGCTGCCCAACCTCTCCGGATTGACCGCGGACGAACTGGCCGAGCTCCAGGCCAAGTTGAAGGATCTGGCGATGGCGCTGGATCTGGTACCGGGTACAATGGATCTGGAAGAGGGAACCGCCGTTCTCCGCGGCGGAAACGCGCATGCCAACTAGACGTCATTTTCTGCAAGCATCCACAGTCGCGGGCCTGGCCGCATCCGCATTGGCCGCCCAGGGCGGGCAAGAGAACGAAGGGAAAAAGATCTCCCCCAACGACCGCATCCGGGTCGCGCTGATCGGCGCGGGCGGCATGGGCTCGAGCGACGCGGAATCGTCGCAGCAGGTGCCGGGAGTGGAACTGGTGGCGGTGT
>Ga0187887_10000266_pt1 | contig 53941 bp, 50 predicted proteins | sample June2016WEW_7_10_FD_132977 | JGI IMG/M metagenome (GOLD analysis project Ga0187887, IMG submission 132977) | Peatland microbial communities from SPRUCE experiment site at the Marcell Experimental Forest, Minnesota, USA - June2016WEW_7_10 | ecosystem: Environmental > Terrestrial > Soil >... | reverse complement strand
TGGCCTGGCCCGGGCTGGCCTGGCCCGGGCTGGCCTGGCCCGTGGTGGTGTGCAGCGACGTCATGATGTGACACTACTTTGCTTGCTACCAGGCGGAAACCCGCCGCGATCGCGCTTGCTACCACGAGAAAACCCGCCGCGGTCGGGCGGGTTACCGCGCGAAGACACGCTGGTCATGTCGCTGGCCTGCGACGCCTTCCCGCGCCGGACCGCCCGCGACGGCTTGCTGGAAGCGATCGAGCAGCACGTCCGCCACGTCGTCCGCGGCCCCCAGGGGCGCCGAGACAGCCGTGGCTCCCGCAGCCAGGGACGTGTCGCGGATCCGGTCGGCGAACAGGCCCGGGGCCAGCAGGTAGCTGGCGACCACGACGCGCCGTGCCCCGCCGCGGAGCAGGTCCGCGACAGCCTCGGCCGGGGCAGGCGAGGCGGCTGACGCGTACGCGGGCCGCACCGCGAGCCAGCCGCGGGCCGCCTCCCAGCCGGACGCGATCCGGGCGATGGCCGCGTTGGCGCCCGGATGGCTCGACCCCGCGGAGGCGAGCACCACCGCCGTCCGGGCCGGGTCGTCACCGGGATCCTGGCCGGCCTCGGCGAGGCGCCGTTCGAGCGCGCGCACCAGCCCCGGGTGCGGGCCCAGCGGCTCTCCATAGCGGATCCGGAGTCCGGGCAGGCTGGCCGTGGCCCCGGCCAGCAGCCCCGGTATGTCCGTGCCGCTGTGGTAGGCCGCGGTGAGCAGCAGCGGGAGCACCACCACGTCACGCTGCCCGGTGCCCTGGCCGCCGTCCTGCCCGTCGTCCTGGCCGGCGAGCGCGGTGAGGACCTGCAGCGGGGCGGGCGGCGCGTGGCCCAGGAAGGCCCCGCGGACCTCGAGCCCGGCCAGGCCGTGCGCGACCGCCCGGTCCCGGGCCAGCGCGAGCAGCCCGGCGAGGGTCGCCCCGGCCCGCGGGTCCCTGCTGCCATGCGCGATAGCGACCAGGGACGGGGTCAGGAGGTGTGGATGCCGCATTCGGTCTTGCCTGTCCCGGTCCACCGGCCGCTGCGCGGGTCCGCCCCGGGAGCCACCTTCATCGTGCAGGTGGCGCACCCGATGGAGGGGTACCCGTCATAGACCAGCGGGTTCACCAGCACGCCCTGCTCGGCGATGTAGGTGTCCACCTGCTCCTGGGTCCAGGCCACGATGGGGTTGACCTTCACCATCTGCCGCCTGGCGTCCCACTGGACGGCCCTGGTGTCGCTGCGGGCGTTGGTCTCCTCCCGGCGGACGCCGGTGATCCACGCGTCGTACGGGTCGAGTGCCCGCTCCAGCGGCACGACCTTGCGGAAGTAGCAGCAGAGGTCGGGGTTCCGCCCGTAAAGCCGGGGCCCGAGCTCGGCGTCCTGCTCGGCCACCGTCCGGGACGGGGTCACGTTGACGACGTTGACCGGGTAGATGGCGGACACAGCGTCCCTGGTGCCGATGGTCTCCGGGAAGTGGTACCCGGTGTCCAGGAAGATCACATCCAGCCCGCTCTGCACCTTCGAGGCAAGATGGATGATCACCGCGTCGGTCATGGAGGACGTGATGCAGATGCGCGACCCGAACGTGTCGACCGCCCAGCGGACGATGTCTTCAGCGGGTGCGTCGGCGAGTTCCTCCGCCGCCTGGGCTGCGAGCCTCTCCATGCGGATTGGTTCCTCCCGAGCTTCAGGATCGGAGACGTCAGGTACTGCCTGACCTGGATAAGTACGTTTTGTCACGCCGGGCTCACAGGATCACTCCCGTTCCAGCAAATCGTAGCTGGAAGGACCGGATACAGCTACGACACCGCCAGCCGCCGTCCTGTTCCTGTGGTTCCAGGTCCTCTTCACCACAATATGGGCAGTAAAAGGGGATTGCGCGTTCCGTCCCAGATGCGTGGAATGTCACGCGAAGTCCTCCTCGCTGGCCCGGCTGGCCCACGCGGCGAAGGTCTCGTCCGCGCCCCGGCCCTCCTGGAAGCGGCGCAGAACCCGCTCCAGGTAGTCCGGCAGGTCCTCGGCGGTGGTCTTCAGGCCCCTGACCTTCCGGCCGAATCCTGAGCTCTCGCCGTCGCCCCCGGCCAGGGTGCCGCCCAGGTGGATCTGGAATCCCTCGGTCTGCTGGCCGTCGGGCCCCATCACCAGGGATCCCTTGAGCCCGATGTCAGCGGTCTGGATCCGGGCGCACGAGTTCGGGCACCCGTTCACGTTGATCGTCACCGGCTCGGCGAAGCCGGGTAGGCGGCGCTCCAGCTCGGCGATGGCCTGGGTGGCCCGCGCCTTGGTCTCCACGATCGCCAGCTTGCAGAACTCGATCCCGGTGCAGGCCATCGTATGCCGCCGGAACACGCTCGGCGTGGCGGGCAGGTCCGCCGCGTCCAGTTCGGCGGTGAGGCCGGCCACCTTGTCCTCCGGCACGTCGAGGATGACCATCTTCTGCTCGGTGGTCGTCCGGACCCGCCCGCTGCCGTACCGCGCGGCCAGGTCGGCGACCCGGGCCAGGGAACTCCCCGACACCCGGCCCACGCGGGGCGCGAACCCCACGTAGTACCGCCCGTCCCGCTGCCGGTGCACGCCGACATGGTCACGCCTGCCACCGGCGGGCGGCGGCGGGGGAGAGCCGTCCGGGAGCGCGTAGCCCAGGTACTCCTTCTCCAGCACCTCCCGGAACTTCTCCGGACCCCAGTCGGCGATCAGGAACTTCAGCCGGGCCCGGTGCCGCAGCCGGCGGTAGCCGTAGTCACGGAACACCGCGGTGATCCCGGCCCAGACCTCGGCGACCTCGCCAGGCCGGATGAACGCCCCGAGGCGCTTGGCGATCATGGGGTTGGTGGACAGGCCGCCGCCCACCCACAGGTCGTAGCCGGGCTCGCCGTCCGGGCCGATCACGCCGACGAAGGCCACGTCGTTGATCTCATGCACGGTGCACTGCGCCGTGCAGCCGCTCATCACCGACTTGTACTTGCGCGGCAGGTTGGAGAAGGCGGGGTCGCCCACGTACCGGGCGGTGACCTCGGCGATCTGCGGCGTCGCGTCGATCACCTCGTCCGCGTCGATCCCGGCCAGCGGGCAGCCCAGCACCACCCGGGGCGTGTCGCCGCAGGCTTCCGTGGTGGACAGGCCGACCGCCTCGAGAGCCTCCCAGATCGCCGGGACGTCCTCGATCCTGACCCAGTGCAGCTGCACGTTCTGCCGGTCGGTGAGATCGGCGGTGCCCCGGGCGTACCGCTCGGAGATGTCGGCGATCGTGCTCAGCTGGTCATTGCTCAGCTGGCCGCCGTCGATGCGGACGCGCAGCATAAAGTAGCGGTCGTCAAGGTCCTCGGGCTCGAGGGTCGCCGTCTTGCCGCCGTCGACACCCGGCCGGCGCTGCGTGTACAGGCCGAACCAGCGGAAGCGCCCGCGGAGGTCGGCCGGGTCGATGGAGTCGAAACCCTGCCGGGAGTAGACGTCGATGATCCGCTGGCGGACGTTGAGCCCGTCATCGTTCTTCTTATTTTCCTCGTTCTTATTCAGCGGCTCGCGGTATCCGAGCGCCCACTGGCCCTGGCCACGATGATGGTGGGCTGACGGCATCTGGCGCGTCCCTTCTTGTCCTGCTCGGTCCGGCCCGCTCTTGCGGGTCTGGCTGGGGCGGGACGCGTGACGCGACGGGCAGCCGGAGTCGGCTACGCCGGCTACCTGCTGGCCACGGCGGCGGCTTCGGTGATTCGCGATTCAGGCTCGCAGGAGCCAGGCCGCCAGGGGTTCAGGTGCCGGCCGCGGCACACGCCCACGATCGGGGCAGTGGTCAGCGGCCGTGTCGACACGCAGCGCTGCGCACCCGGAGCAGGTCGACATGCCTGCGTGCCACGAGAAGGGGGTCAGCAGCGCTCACGATATGAGCATCACACGAAAGAGCACGGCCTGTCGAGATAACTTCGCAATCCGAAGTAAATCCCTGTCCCGGCTGTCCGGCGGCCGGGGCGCCCAGCGTGCCCACGAACCATGGCAACCCCGGGTCGGCCGGACCTATTCCTGTTATCTGCGGCCCGGCCAGGCGCGGTCGGCTCAGGCGCGGTCCGGTCAGGCGCCGTCCGGTCCGCCTTCGCGCACCTGGCGGAGCGAGCGGGCCGCGCGTGGCGGCTCCGGCAGCGCCGACAGCGGCAGATGCTGGCAATCGCACCAGGTGCCTCCCGGGCAGTCCTCATGGTGCTGGTGACGGCAGGACGGGCAGACCATGGACAATATTGTGGCCGGCCGCGGCGTCCGCCGCGGCCGGCCAGTGTTCAGTGGTGCCTGTGTTACCTACCGAATTAGAGAAGTGCCCGGTCAGGCCGCGTTCGCGCGGCGCATCCGGCGGCGCCGCTCAGAAGCGCGCTCGTCCTCATTCAGGCCGCCCCAGGTGCCGTACTTCTCCGGCCTCGAGATCGCGTAATCCAGGCACTCGGTGCGCACCGGGCAGGTGGCGCACAGCGCCTTGGCCTTACGCTCGCGGATATCCCGCTCCGGCTGCCGTTCGCCGTCGGGGCCGAAGAAGAGCACGACATCCGTGCCGCGGCACGCGGCGGCATCTTGCCAGCCCCAGTTCGGCCGGGGAGGCAGGGTAGCCTGCCGCCGTACCTCAGACATGACTTGATCTCCTCAACAAGTTCAGTGTGTGTATTCCGCGTCCAGCCGACCTCTAGTTCCGTCGGACATCTGGTTCGCCCTGTGCGGCTTTTGCCCCGTCACAGGTATGCAACGCGCTGCATCACCTGCGTGTTCCCGGGAGTGGGCAGCCCCAAGGCACCCGTGACCGCCACGGGATTAGCTAGAGGAGCAACCCTGCCGGATAAGCAGCGGCAACTGCGGTGCCGCCCGCTCTGACGAAACCAGTCCTGTCCAGCGGACCGATGATCAATGATGCCATCCGCAGGGGCAGTTCCGCAGGCAGGATCGCGAATCCGGGCCAGAGATGTTGAGCCCGTCCGGGAGGGTCGGCCCGGACGGGCATCTCCCCAGCCTGGAGGCGGTGCGGCCGTTCGGTGCCCAATCATAGTCCCGGGTTAATTGGACAAACCCGTGAGTTCGGCGCCACCATGGGCTCCATGTCAGCGTCGGACGCAGCCCCGTTGCCCCGGCTCGGTGAGGTGTTCTTCGACGTACGAGGCGACTCCCGCAGCATGCGGCTGAGCTGGTACGCCGACACGGGCGTCGCGGTTTTCAGCATCTGGCAGGGCGGTACCTGTACCGGTACGTTCCGGCTGCCCATGGATGACCTGGCCCGGATGGTCGAGGCGCTACGCCTCGGGCCGCAGGGCCAGCGCGCAGGACGCCGGGAGGTACCGGGTGAGGCGGGCCGTGAAGTGCCGCCAGGCCGGGCCGCGGGCGGGGCCGTCCCGGCGGGCAGGAGCCCGGAGGAGGGCCAGGCCACCGTCTCCATGCGGATACCTGCCGGGACCGGAGCCCCGCCGGGCCAGCGCCCGGACGGGCCGCGTCCCGAGCCGGGATACCAGACCGGTGCGCCTGGTGACTACGGCACGGGCCCGGCCCGGACCTACCGGGGGGAAGCTGGCGGCTACCCGGTTGACCCGCTCGACCCCGCCTACCCGGTCCCGGCGGCCCGGTATCAGGAGGAGCCGTCCACAGGGTCCTACCGCAGCCCGGCCCAGGAGTACGGAACGGGCCCGGGTTACCCGGCCGACCCGGGTTACCCGGCCGACCCGGGGTACCAGGGTGGCCCGGGGTACCAGGATGGCCCGGCCACCGGCGACTACAGGCGGGCCGGCGCGGCGGGCTACCAGGATGTGCCCGCCACCGGCGACTACCGTGGCGGCCAGTCCGGCAGCCACCGCCGTGAGCCGGGCGACTTGCCCGGCGAGCCCCGGCGGTCCCGGTACGCAGGAGACCCGGCCGGAGCAGAGTACCGCGATGAGGATTCCCGCGCGGGGTACCGCGACCCCGGCTACCCGGACGTGCCGGGCACCGGTGACTACCGCACCTCCCAGTCCGGGAGCCACCGCCGGCCCGCGGGCGGGTACCCCGATGACCCCTCTTTCCATCCCTATTCCGGCCAGCGGGGCATTACGGATTATCCCGGCGAAGTGCCCGCCGACGACTCGGGGGCTTATCCCGCTGAACCCGATTATGGCGAGGGCGGCGAGTGGGAGGACACGGCCGACCACTCCCTCGAGGACTACGGCAGTGAGCCTGAGGAATCCTTCCCCTATGGGCCCCCGCCCGGCAATCACGACCGCCGGGAACGGGGACGCTATCCCGGCCGTCATTGACGGATTGCCGCCCCTGGACCTGGGCGGCGGCCCGGATCACCGGGCCTGCCCGGGCAGCACCGCACCGAATGGCGGCTTCCTGGGTTGCCGCTCTGCCCCTCTTTGGGTGTCGTTATGGTTGGGCCGCCCGTGGCGGGATATATTTGCCACCAGAGGAAGGGGGGCCTCCAAGTGGCACAGAAGGTTTCCGTCACATTTGCCTGTGACTACGATCAGAAACCGATTCCTGACGGCCAGCATCACGCTCGCCGGTTCAGCCTGGACGGCCGGGAGTATGAGATCGACCTGTGCGCCAAGCACAGCCAAAAGTTTGACGATGTGGTCGGCCGGTACGCGCAGCGCGCCCGCCGGGCGTCCGCGCGGCCTGGCCGCACCAAGCGCCGGACGACGGCTCACCGGCAGCACAGCGCGGCGATACGGAGCTGGGCCAAGGAAAGCGGGATTACGGTCAGCGATCGCGGCCGTATCCCGGCCGACGTCGTGGCCAGTTACGAGGCGAACCACCACTGAGACGGGGCGTCATGGCGATCCGTACGGCGGCCCGCCGTACGGCGGGTCGTCATGAGCCGGCTCGGGCGGCTCGCGAGCCGGTACGGATTCGCCGGGGAGCGGTTCTGATTTCCCGGGCCGTGGCCACGCGATAGGCCCCACCGCGGCCGCGAGCACCTGGGAATTGGGCAGATGCAGGACGCCGTCGTCAGTGTCCAGGCGCAAGTAGGTAATGCCTATCTCGGCCACGAGGCCGTCGGTCACGCCGCCCAGTGCCCCGGATTTGAGCCGGATATAGTCCCCGACGACGAAGGGCCGCGACAGCAGCAGCACCAGGCCTGCGAATACGTTCGCCAGCGACTGCTGCGCGGCGATGCCGAGCAGGATGGTGGTGACCGCCCCGCCGACGAGGAGTTGCCCGATCGGGACCTTCATCAGCCCTATGCCCAGGACGAAGATGGTCGCCCCGCCGACGAGCAGGATGGCGTAGCGCACCACCGCGGCGTGGGACGAGCCAACGGCCGGGGTCAGTACCTGCCTGGCTTTTCCGGCCAGCCCGACCACGGCCACCGCGCCGAACACGAAGAACGCCGCGATACAGCCCGCGGCCACTATCTTGTCGATGTAATGGCCCTGGCCGGTCCAGTCCTTGAAATCCGTGCCGGCCTCGGAGGCGACCCCACCCGCAATGATGGCCGCGGTCGCCGCGATGATGGACCGCCAGGGCCGCGCGTGCGCTTTCGCCTTGGCCACATGCTCGTTCACCCGGGCGATGTGATTGGCCCGGTCGAGTTGCCGCTTCTCCTGCAGATCCACGCGCACAATCCTGCCCGGGGCCCGGGAAACGCGTGATCCCGGGGGGCCTGCTTCGGCCTCCCGGGATCAGCTCACCCAGTGCGAGTCTGGCTGGGACCCGCTTAGACGCGCGGGGCCAGCAGTGGCCGTCCGACGGGCAGCCTCAGGCGGCTGCCCATCCCGTTGGCGACACCCGCCGCCGAGGTGTACCAGGCGACCACCGCGGTGAGCACGCCTACGTACCCGCCGATCTTGACGGTGCTGCTGCTGCCCTCGAAGTTGCCGATGAACAGGATGATCTCGGTGATCTCCAGGGTGAGGAACACCCCGAACACCGCGGCGTTCACCTGCGTGGCCATGAGCAGCATGTAGGTGTTGAAGATGGCGAAGGCCAGCAGGATCCAGCCGACGTCCTTGTCGAACAGGGGGGCCGTGGCCGGATGCAGGACCAGCGCTTTCCCGACGAGATTGAAGTAGAAGAACAGGCCGATCCAGAAGCCGCCATAGCTGCCGAACGCGGTCGCGCCGAAAACGTTCCGGTTGCGGAATTCCCACATGCCGGCCAGGAGCTGGACCAGACCGCCATACGCGAGTGCGTAACCAAGCCAGGCCAGGCCGCTGGCCGCGGTCATCCACTGGGCGTTGAACGCCGACAGCAGGAACGTCGTCAGGGCGAAGGCGGCGAGCCCCAGGGGTGCCGGGTCAGCTATCCCGGACAACGGGGCGGCCCCAGGAGCCGCGGGGGACACTGGACCCGCAGGTAGGTCATCGTTGACGCTCAAGTGATTCCTCCTGATGAGGCGGTGCACTGCCCGGCCACGAGGGCTGACAGCCCGGAGATCCGGAACGGCGCGTGGGTTGACTGAAGATCCCGGCGGCAGTTATTGGGCAGGCTGGTGGGCCTGGCGCCTGGGTCGTGGCAGGCGTTCCCTGAACGGGACCAAAAAACCGGATAGAACGGACCATTTGGGACCTTCTTCCGTCTTCACAAGCGGCTCAGCAGAACCACACGGAAGATCTGCCCTGAGCGTAACGCCGGATGCCTGCCTGGGGGAGACCCAGGTTTTTGCTTACGCTGGCGCGACTGCGCCGCCGCGCTGGCTTCGCGCCAATACCCCGCTCAGCCCGGTGCGGGTGGCCAGAATGTAGATCCGGTCCTGCGGGGCGATCAGGTAATCGGGGCGCGGTGACCAGTCGACGCCGTCGGCGGCGGCACGCTGGACCGCGATGACCCGTATCTCACCGTCGCGGTGCACGTTCTCCACCGGCTCCCCGGCGAGCTCGGATCCGGCCCCTACCCTGACGTCCGCGATGAGCAGCACGTGCCGCCCGACCGGGATGGTGCGCAGCACCTGGTGCTCCAGCATGGCAGCGGCGAAGGCTGGGGCCGCGAGGTAGGGGACGCTACGCGAGATCGCGTTGCCGACGGTCTTCTGCACCCGCTCGGCCAGGTCGTCGTCGGACAGCCGCAGGACCAGGCGCACGTCGGTGGCCAGGGCCCGGGCGTGCAGCGCCGTCTCCAGGTTCACGATGTCACTGTTGGTCACCGAGACCAGGGCCTGGCTGGTGCGGACACCCGCCGTCCGCAGGGTCTCCTCCCGGGTGGTTTCACCGATCACCACGCGCAGCCCCAGCTGGCGGGCCAGGCGGATACCGGCCGCGTTCTCGTCCCGGTCCACGCAGACGACATCGACGCCCAGGTCGTGCAGCTGGCCGGCGATGCGGGTGCCGACGTTGCCCAGCCCGGCCACGATGACATGGCCGCTCAGTGGCCGTTCCTTGCCGCGCACCGACCCGGTGAGCCGGGCCCCGACGACGGCCGCGGTAACCACCGGCAGGAACGCCATCCCGTCAAAGGTGAGCATGAACTGGGCGACCTTCTCCGGGGCGCTCAGCCGGGGATTGGTGAGCGCCGCGCCCGCCGCGTCGAGGAAGGTCAGGTACAGCGCGTTGCCGGGGGAGTAGCCGCCGACGGTGGCGAGCAGCACGAAACCGGCCACCAGGACGCCGAACAGGGCCAGGAACACGAGCCCCAGCTTGTACCCGAAGAGGAGCCGGGGCAGGTCCACGACGGTCCGCAGGGGCCGCCGGCGCGGTCTGGTCAGCGGGTTGCGCGGGGTGCCGTCGGCCACGGCGAGCACCAGGTCGGCCAGGTCCTGGTCCGGGGGCAGCAGCTGGGGCTGGCCGGGCGCCCCGGTCGTGGCCAGCCCGCAGACGAGGTGCGCGGCGTCGGCCTCGCCGGGACGCGCCACGAACAGGGTCCGCCCGGCGAGCCGGACGTGGCTGGGAGCTGGCTCCCCCAGCGCCGCGGCGACGAACGAGGGCGCGGCCATCGAGGAACTGGACAGCACCGCACAGTCCGGGAAGAAACTGCGCATCCGCTCGCCGAGCCCGGTATTGAAGATCCGCATCACCAGCCTGAGGCCGGGGCTGACATCCTGGGCGCGGAGCGCCGCGTGGAAGTTGGCCAGGTCGTCCCGGCCCATCAGGGCGATCGCCCGTGCGGACCGGGCTCCCGCGTCGGCGAAGGCGGTGCCGTCCAGCTCCGGCCGTTCGATGACCCGGACGCCCGGCAGCCGGGCAATCCGCGGGCCGTGACCGCGGGCCCGGGCGCTGAGCAACACCGTTACCCGCTCGCCGTAGTTGACGGTGAGCTCCTCGACGACCCGGTAGGCCAGCGCGTCGTCCCCGCACACGATCAGATGGTTCCGGTCCTGGGTGAGTCGGCGGGGCACCGGGGGCACGGCGAGATCTAACCATAGCGGGGCACTCTTGACCACGCAGGGTCCGCGGTGGCGGTCCGCTTCCGCCTCGCTGACTGTCCCGCCGACCGTCCCGGACCCGGACTGCGGCCGGCTTTCCGGTCACCCGGCCGGGGTCCGCCGTGACCGGTCCGGGGTATCCTCCGGATGAAAGGGGCGAATGGTGGATGACAGGGTTTCGGGGAGGTCCGGAGATGACGGATGACGGTGGTATCCGCGCTTCGGACGCCGACCGCGAACACGTCGTCGAGATCTTGCGCGAGGCCTACAGCGCCGGCCGCCTGAGCCTGGAAGAGTTCGACGAGCGGACCACGCTCGCGTTCGCCGCGAAGACCTGGGGCGGGCTCCGTGACCTGACCCGTGATCTTCCCCAGCAGGCCAGGCTGGCGATTCCCCGGCCGGATCCCGCGGTCAAGCCGGCCAGGGACAAGCCGCTGCCGGTCTCCGCCGGGCCGTCCCGGCGCCGGCTCAGCCCGATGCTGCCCATCCTGATCATCTGGCTCGGTATCGCGCTCAGCGCCCGGGATCCGTACGCGTTCATCCCGGTGCTGGTCATCTTGTTCATGCTGCTCCGGCTGGCCACCCGGCCATCCCGGGGCGACCCGCCTGGGCCGGACAACGGGCCCGGTGACCGCGACTCAGGGCCCGGTGACGGGGCCGGCCGTTATCCCGACTGAGGTCACCCGCTGAGGGTGAGACGGCTCGGGGGTTGACACGGCTGAGCCTTGGGAAGTCTCAGTGAGATGGCTGGCTCAGGGCGAGGCAATCCGGCTGAGCTGGGGCGGGAGCTGGCTGGCCGCGCTGCGGTCCAGCATGAAGAGGGTGCGCTGCTGGCCGCGCGCGCCCGCGGCCGGGACCTGCACGGGCCCGGCGTCGGACAACGCCAGACGGACCGCCCCGGCCTTTTCCTCACCGGCCGCGAGCAGCCACACCTCACGGGCCCGCCGGATAGCGGGCAGCGTCATGGTGAGCCTCGTGGGCGGCGGCTTGGGTGCGCCGCGGACCGCGACGACCGGCCGCTCGTCGTACAGCGCCGGCATGCCGGGGAAGAGCGAGGCGACGTGCCCTTCCGGCCCGACGCCGAGCAGCAGCACGTCGAAAGCGGGCACCGGGCCGTGGTCTTGCGGCTGGGCGGCCCGGTGCAGCTCGGCCGCGTACCGCGCGGCCGCCGCCTCGGGGTCATTGCCATCCGGGCCGTCCGTGCCCGGCATCCGGTGGATACGGGCCGGGTCCGCGTCCACGAGGCTGAGCAGGGCCCGCTCCGCCTGCGCCTCGTTCCGCTCGGGATGGCCGGACGGCAGGAAGCGCTCATCGCCCCACCAGATGTCCAGCCGCCGCCAGTCCACCGCGCCGAGCGCCGGTGCGGCCGCCAGTTCGGCCAGCACCGCGGTGCCGATGCCGCCGCCGGTCAGCACCAGGTCCGCCGTGCCCGAGCTCGCCTGGGCGTCCACCAGCCTGGTCACCAGCCGGGCCGCCGCCGCCTTGGCCAGCAGGCTCGCGTCGTGATGGACGAGTACCTCAGGCGTGCTCACCGCGCTTTGTCTTTGCGGGACGTGTCCGCGCTGGCCGTGGCCCGCTTGCGGCCGCCGCCGTTCCGCCTCACCTCGGCATGGGCCGCGACGAAGGGGGCGATGGTCTCCGCGTACACCTCATCGGGGTCGAGCCGGCGCAGCTCCTCGGACAGCAGTTCCGCGGTGTCCCGGCGGTGCAGCGCCACCCTGCGCTCCGGCTCGCCAGGCCGGCGCAGCATCGCCAGGCGGCCGTCTGGGCGGGCCAGGCTTATCTCCCCGTCGCTGGTGTCGAAGATGACCCCGGTGACCCCGGGCCCGCCGGACACCCGGTTCTCGAACGGGGCTCCCAGCCGCACGGTCAGCCAGGAGGCGATCAGGTCCGCGCTCGGGTTGGCGCGCTCGGCCTCGACCCGGCCACCGCGGATAGCGCCGTGCGGCTGGTCCAGAGTGGCCGCTATCAGCGAGCGCCAGGACGTCGCCCGGGTCCAGCTCAGGTCGGTGTCCCCAGGCTGGTAGTGCGAGGCCAGGCTAGCCAGGCAGTCGTGCGGCGCCGGGGACGAGGCGGCGTCGGTGATCCGGCGCTGGGCGAGGGCGCCCAGCGGGTTGCCGGCAGGGACGACCGGGGGAGTCCCGGGCCACCAGGTCACCACCGGGGTGTCCGGCATCAGCAGCGGGGTGACCACCGAGTCGGCGTGCTCGCCCAGCGCACCGTACATCCGCAGCAGCACGACCTCACCCGGCCCGGATTCGCCGACCCGGATCTCCGCGTCGAGCCGGGAATTGGCCTCGGGCCGCCGGGTGATCACCGCGAGCACCCGGCACGGGTGCTCGCGGGCCGCCTCGCTGGCTGACCGGACGGCGTCATACTGCGCAGCCTCGTCCGTCACGATGACGAGCGTCAGCACCATCCCGCTGGCGGGACCGCCGAGCCGCTGCCGCGCCTGGCGGATCGCCTCGTGAATCCGGTCAGTGGTCGTCTCAGCCAGGTCGATCATCATCGGAGGCAGTCCTTTCCGCCCGCGCCAACGCGGCACGCTGTCGTGGCGGCCACGGCTCCGTCCAGAGGCGCTGCCGCGGTTCCATCCCGGGGCGCTGCCGCGGGCGGGGCCGGTGCGCTCAAAGCCGTCTCCAGGCCCGTCCGTCGCGGGCCATCATCGCGTCCGCGGAGAGCGGGCCGGCCGTGCCGGCCGGGTAGGGTTCCGGCCTGCCGTGCTCAGCCCAGAATTCCTCGATCGGGTCGAGGACCATCCAGGACAGTTCCACCTCGCGATGCCGCGGGAACAGCGGCGGATCGCCGATCAGCACGTCGAGCAGCAGCCGCTCGTAGGCCTCCGGGCTGCTCTCGGTGAACGACTCACCGTAGGCGAAGTCCATGTTCACGTCGCGTACTTCCATGGCCGAGCCGGGGACCTTGGAGCCGAACCTGACCGTGACCCCCTCATCCGGCTGTACCCGGATGACCAGGGCGTTTTGCCCGAGCTCTTCGGTGTCGGTGGCCGCGAACGGCAGGTGCGGCGCGCGCTGGAAGAGCATCGCGATCTCCGACATCCGGCGCGGGAGCCGCTTGCCGGTCCGCAGGTAGAAAGGGACCCCGGCCCATCGCCTGGTATCCACCCTCAGCTTGACCGCGGCGTAGGTCTCGGTCCGCGAGTCGGGCGCCATGCCCTCTTCTTCGAGGAAGCCCTGCACCGGGACGCCGCCCTGCCAGCCGGCCGCATACTGCCCGCGCGCGGTGGTCGCCCCCAGGTCCTCGTGCAACTGGACCGCGGACAGGACCTTCTCCTTCTCCGCCCGCAGCGCGTTCGCGTCGAACGAGACAGGTTCCTCCATCGCGGTCAGCGCCAGCAGCTGCATCAGGTGATTCTGGATCACGTCCCGGGCCGCGCCGATACCGTCGTAATATCCGGCCCGGCCGCCGACGCCGATGTCCTCCGCCATGGTGATCTGCACGTGATCCACGTAACCGCGGTTCCAGATCGGCTCGTACAGTGTGTTGGCGAAGCGCAGGGCCAGGATGTTCTGGACGGTTTCCTTGCCCAGGTAGTGGTCGATCCGGAACACCGACTCAGGCGGGAACACGGCGCTGAGCGTCTCGTTGAGCGCGCGGGCGCTCGCGAGGTCGTGACCGAACGGCTTCTCGATCACCACGCGGCGCCAGGGCCGGGGCTGCCCGGTGGGCGGCTGCGGCGGGGTGGATAGCCCGGACCGCTTCAGCTGGGTGACCACCAGGGTGAAGAACTTCGGCGGGACCGACAGGTAGAACGCGTAGTTCCCGCCGGTGCCGCGCGCCTGGTCCAGCTCGGCCACGACCCCGGCGAGGCGGTCGAACGCCTGGTCGTCGTCGAACTCGCCGGGCACGAACCGGACGCCCTCAGATACCTGCTGCCAGACGGCGTCCCGGAACGGGGTCCGCGCGTGCTCCTTCACGGCCTGGTAGGTGACCTGCGCGAAGTCTTCGTCCTCCCAGTCGCGGCGGGCGAACCCGACCAGTGAGAAACCGGGGGGGAGCAGTCCCCGGTTGGCCAGGTCGTAGATGGCCGGCATGAGCTTCTTACGGGCCAGGTCCCCGGTAACGCCGAAGATGACCAGGACGCATGGACCTGCTACCCGGGGGATCCGCCGGTCACGCGGATCCCGCAGCGGGTTGGCCGCGTAGCCGCTCACGACCGGGGTCAGCGCGGCCGGCTGGGCCAGTGCTTCCTGCCCCGCCTCGCTGAGGTGACCCTCAGCGGGCGCCTGGCCGCCAGGCTCGTTCCCGGCCGCCCGGGTGCCGTCCTCAGCCGCAGTCGCCGAATCAGTCATCACTGTGCTCCGTCTGCTGTTACCAGGCGGCCCAGCGGTCATGGCTTGCCCACCGCGGCCATGTTCGACTCGATCGTGCCCAGGAACTCGTTCCAGGAGGCGGCGAACTTCTCGACACCCTCCTCTTCCAGCACCCGGACCACGTCGTCGTACTCGATCCCGAGCTTGGCCAGATCGGCGAAGACCTGCCGCGACTGGTCGTAGGTGCCGTGCACCGTGTCCCCGCGCAGCCTGGCATGATCGGCGGTGGCCCGCAGCGTGGCTTCCGGCATCGTGTTGACCGTGTCCGGGGCGACCAGGTCGACCACGTACATGGTGTCGTCGTAGGCAGGGTCCTTGGTGCTGGTGGAGGCCCACAGCGGGCGCTGCACCTTGGCCCCGGCCTGGCGCAGGGCCTGCCACCTCGGGGTCGAGATCCGCTGCTCGTACAGTTCGTAGGCGAGCCGGGCGTTGGCGATCGCCGCCTTGCCGCGCAGCGTGGCCGCCTCGGGAGTGCCGATCTTGTCCAGCCTGCTGTCCACCTCGGTATCCACCCGGCTGACGAAGAAAGACGCCACCGACGCCAGCCTGGAGATATCACGGCCCGCCTCGAGTGCCTGCTCCAGGCCGGTCATGAACGCGTCGATCACCTGGCCGTACCGCTCCAGGGCGAAGATCAGCGTGACGTTCACGCTGATCCCCTCGGCCAGGCTGGCCGTGATCGCGGGGAGCCCCTCGAGGGTCGCCGGGATCTTGATGAACATGTTGGGCCGGTCCACCATCCACCACAGCGCCCGGGCCTCGGCGATGCTCTTCGCGGTGTCCCTCGCGATCCGGGGGTCCACCTCGATGGAGACCCGGCCGTCCACGCCGTCCGTGGCGTCGTACACCGGCCGGAGCACGTCGGCGCCCCAGCGGATGTCGTAGGTGGCGATGTCCCGCGCGGCCTCCTCGGTCTGCACACCGCGGATAGCCAGATCCCTGAGCTGCTGGTCGTAGGCGTCGCCGTGGGCCACCGCGTGCGCGAAGATCGTCGGGTTGGAGGTCACGCCGGTAACGGCCCAGTCGCGGATCAGCTCGGCCAGGTTGCCGGTCCTCAGCCGCTCCCGGCTGATGTCGTCGAGCCAGATGGAGACACCCGCGGCGGTCAGTTCGCGGAGGACCGGGTGGGCCGGTGTCTGTGGGGTGTGCTGCTGGGAGGTCATGAATCCTCGCTTCTCGCGTTCGCGTCCGCTGCGGCGCCCAGCCGGGCCAGGCTGGATCGGGCGGCTGTTGCCACGTGCTCCGCGGTGAACCCGAACTCCTCGTACAGCTTCATGTAGGAGGCGGATGCCCCGAAGTGCTCCAGGCTCACGCACTCACCGAAATCGCCGGTGAACACGTGCCAGGGCTGCGCGACGCCGGCCTCGACGCTGACGCGGGCCCGGATGTGCGGTGGCAGTACCTCCTCCTGATAGGAAGCATCCTGCCCGGTAAACCATTCCACGCACGGCATGGAAACAACTCGTGTCGGGATCCCCTCGTCCTGGAGAATGTCCCGTGCCGCCAGCGCGATCTGCAGCTCGCTGCCTGTCGACATCAGGATCACTGTCGGCTCACCGCCCGCTCCTTCGGCGAGGATGTACCCGCCCCGGGCCACCCCATCCGCGCTGGCCAGGCCTCTGCCCTCCGAGCGGTCCAGGACGGGCAGGTTCTGCCGGCTGAGGCAGAACCCGGCCGGCCGGTCGGTGTGCTCCAGCACGGTCCGCCAGGCCACGGTGGTCTCGTTCGCGTCGCCGGGCCGGACCACGTCGAGCCCGGGGATGGCGCGCAGCGCGGCCAGGTGCTCGACCGGCTGATGGGTCGGGCCGTCCTCGCCGAGCCCGATCGAGTCGTGCGTCCAGACGTAGGCCACCGGCAGCTCCATCAATGCGGCGAGCCGGACGGATGGCCGCATGTAGTCGCTGAAGACCAGGAACGTGCCGCCGTACGGCCTGGTCAGGCCGTCCAGCACGATGCCGTTGAGGATCGCGCCCATGGCGTGCTCACGGATCCCGAAGTGCAGGGTGCGGCCGTACACGTTGCCAGGGAACATCGCGGTCTGGTGCTCGGCCGGGATGAACGACGGCTCGCCCTTCATCGTGGTGTTGTTACTCCCCGCAAGATCCGCCGAGCCGCCCCAAAGCTCAGGGAGCACGGGGGCGAGGGCGTTCAATACCCCCTCCGACGCCTTGCGGGTAGCTATGCCCTTCTGGTCCGGGGGGAAGGTGGGCAGCGCCTGTGCCCACCCGTCCGGCAGCCGCCGGGCACTGAGGCGTTCCAGCAGCGCGGCCCGCTCCTGGTTGGCCCGGGCCCACGCGTTGAAGGCCTCATCCCACTCGGCGTGCAGGCGCTTGCCCCGCTCGGCCACCTTCCTGGCGTGCCCGACGAGCGCCTCCTCGGCGGGGAACGTCACCTTCGGGTCGAAGCCGAGGACTTCCTTGGTCGCGGCGACCTCGTCCTCGCCGAGGGCGGCACCGTGCGCCGCGCCGGTGTTCTGGGCGTGCGGGGCCGGCCAGGCGATGATGGTCCGGAGCGCGATGAGGGAGGGCTTGTCGGTGCGGGCCCTGGCTTCCTGCAGCGCCTGGTACAGCCCGGCCGGGTCCTCGTGGTAGCCGTTGGGCCGGCGCCAGTCCAGCCGCTGCACATGCCAGCCGTAGGCCTCGTAGCGGGCGGCCACGTCCTCGGACTTGGCGATCTGCGTGTTGTCCTCGATCGAAATCTGGTTGTCGTCGTAGAGCACGACGAGGTTCCCCAGGTCCTGGTGGGCGGCCAGCGAGGACGCCTCGTGGCTGATGCCCTCCTCGATGTCGCCGTCCGAGACGAACACATACACGTGGTGGTCGAACGGGCTGGTCCCCTCGGGTGCGTCCGGGTCGAGCAGGCCGCGCTCACGGCGGGCGGCCATGGCCATGCCGACCGCGTTGGCGAGGCCCTGGCCGAGCGGGCCGGTGGTGGTCTCCACGCCCGGGGTGAGGCCATGCTCCGGGTGTCCCGGGGTCAGGCTGCCCCATTCCCGGTAGCGCTTCAGGTCATCCAGCGTCAGCCCGTACCCGGACAGGTACAGCTCGAGGTAGAGGGTCAGGCTGGAATGCCCGCAGGACAGGACGAACCGGTCCCTGCCGAGCCAGTTCGGGTCGGCGGGGTCATGCCGGAGCACGTTCTGGTAGAGCAGGTAGGCCGCGGGAGCCAGGCTCATCGCCGTGCCCGGGTGGCCGGAGCCCGCTTTCTGCACGGCGTCCATGGCCAGGACCCGGATCAGGTCGACGGCACGCCGGTCGGCCTCGGTCCACTCCAGGGTGGCCGAGCCTGCCGCCTGGGTGTTTGCTGCCTGGGCGTTCGATGGGCTGCTCACCGCGGGATCAGGGCTCCTCTCATGGCCTCCGCCCGGCCTCCCCTCGGCCAGGCAATCGAAACCCTATCCCCAGTTTCGCGTCGTTCCCGGACCGCCCCCGCGGTCCGGGAACGACGCTGTGAGCGCCGTGCTCACGGCCGCGGGCTTATCGCTGCTGTTCCCGGTACGCTCCCTGCCATGGCGACCCCGATGCCCGGCTTCGACCCGCGTGCGGTGATCGAGGGCCGCCCCCCGGGCAGACCGCGGACCGGGCTGATCCTGGGCATCATCGCCGCCATCGGGTGCGGGATCGTGGTCCTGGGCACGGACGCCCTGCAGAGCGTGGACGCGGCCGGTCACAGCGTCGCGCCCTTTCTCATCGCACTGCCGTTCGCCCTGCTCCCGGTGCCCTTCCTGGTCGGCTGCGTGCTGCTGATCGACCGGCTGGAACCCGAGCCCCGGGTGAACCTGGTGCTCGCCTTCGCCTGGGGGGCAGGGGTCGCGGCGCTGCTCGCGGCGGTGATCAACACCGCCGGGCTGCTCTTCATAACCCAGCCGGCACTGGGCCACAGCACGGGCCAGTATGTGTCCGCCACGTTCGGGGCGCCGGTGGTGGAGGAGAGCCTCAAGGGACTCATCCTGATCATCCTGCTCTGGCGCCGCCGGCAGGAGCTGGACGGCCCCACGGACGGCATCATCTACGCGGCCATGGTGGGACTCGGCTTCGCCATGACGGAGAACATCGGCTATTACATCGGCGCCCTGGTCCGCCCTGAGATCGGCGGCGTCAGGCTGCTGGGCGCCACCTTCGTGCTGCGCGGCGTGCTCTCCCCGCTCGCGCACCCCATCTTCACGTCCATGACCGGCCTCGGGGTGGCGTACGCGGCCACCCACCGGCACGGCCGGTGGGCGGTGCCGCTGGGCCTGCTGACCGCCATGCTGCTGCACGGGCTGTGGAACGGGCTGACCTCGTTCGGGCTGCACGGGCTGGCCCTCGCGTACGCCATCCTGGCCTGCGTGCTGGGCATCCTGGCCGGGGTGATCGTCGCGGACCGGCGCCGGATCGTGCGCCTGATCTGGCGGTTCCTGCCCGTGTACGAGGCCATCGGCGTGGTGACCGAAGCAGACCTGCGGATGCTGAGCACGCTGCGCGAGCGGCGGGCCGCCCGGCTGTGGGCCCGCCGTACCGGGGGCCGCGCCGCGGCCCGGGCCATGGAGGACTACCAGCTGGCCGCCACCGAGCTGGCCCTCGTCCATCTGCGTGCCCAGCGCCAGATCATCGCCCCGGCCCAGTTCGAGCAGCGGCGGCGGGACCTGCTGCGGCTGATGGCCATGGCCCGCAGCGCGTTCTTCCAGCGCCAGCCGGAGCCACCGCAGCCACCCTGGGCGCCGCGCGGTGTGTCAGGTTTCGGCCGGCACCGTCAGGGGCCGGCCCACGCGCCGTAGCTCGTCGGCCGGGACCACCGGGCCGCCGGCCGGGACCACCGGGCCGCGATCCCGGGTGGCGAACATCAGCCGAAGGGCGGCGATCCAGATCAGCACGGACCCGCTGACGTGGAACCAGACCAGCCCGGCAGGCAGGCCGCTGAAGTACTGCGAGTAGCCGATTACCCCCTGCAGCCCGACCAGGCCGAGCACCAGCCAGCCAAGCCTGCGCACCCGCCGCGGCGCCCCGGTCAGCTGCAGGCACACCGCGAGCACGGCAGCCAGGGTGCCGAGCATCCAGCCGATGTCCGCGTGCAGCTGAGTCACGCCCTCCAGCGGCAGGTGGTAGCGCGGTACGTACGCGGGCCCCCGGCCTGCGTGCGGAACGAAGGTCGACCCGGCCAGCGGCCCGGTGCCGGTGACCACCGTGCCTGCCGCGAGCATCAGCGCCACCAGCGGCACCAGGACCACCGAGAGCACCCGCAGGTCCGCACGGACCAGCCTGGTCGCCGGCCCGTCCCCCTCGGCGCAGCGCGACCAGAGCGTCACGGCCAGCGCCAGGATCGCGCTGGACAGCAGGAAGTGAAACGAGACAGCGGCAGGGTTGAGGTCGGTCAGCACCACGATCCCGCCCAGCACCGCCTGCGCCACGACACCGAGCGGCTGGGCCGCGGCCAGCCAGACTATGGCGCGGCGCCGGGTACCGGCCGGGCGGAAGCGCCAGGCCGTGACCATGACGAGCACGGCGACGACCATGAGCGCGAAGGTCAGCATCCGGTTGGTGAACTCGATGTAGGTGTGGAAGATCGGGTCGCCGCCGGTACGCGCCGCCACCAGGCTGCTGGAGGTGCACTCCGGCCAGTCCGGGCAGCCGAGACCAGACGCGCTCAGCCGCACCGCGGCGCCGGTCATAATGATCCCGGCGTTCGCCACCACGCCGGCCAGCGCGACCCGGCGCATCGACGTCGGCGTGGGGAAGAGGAAGGGAGCGGCCCAGGCCCGCGCGCCGCGCCGCGTCCTGGCCGCCGCGCCGGCGGAACCGGCCGAAGCGGGACTGGCCTTGGCTGAACCAGCCTTGACCGAACTGGCCTTGGCTGAACCGGCCTTGACCGAACTGGCCTTGACTGAACTGGCCCCGGGAGAACCAGCCGCCGCGGAGCCGCCCGCGGCGGCCCCCGCGGCGGCGGGCTCGGTGGCGTCCGGGCTGGCGTCGGCTGGCACGGACCCCATCGTAGAAGCGCCATGCCTGCGGTGCATCCAGTGGCCCGCTACTTGAGCGACAGGGCGGCACCGGCGGAGGCCACCGTGACGCACCCGATGGCGGCCCACTCCGCCAGGCTGAGGCCCTGGCCGAGCATGACCAGCCCGACCAGGGCGGCGACGGCAGGCTCCAGGCTCATCCAGATCCCGAACACCTTGGCCGGGACCCGGCGCAGGGTCTCCAGTTCCAGGGAGTACGGGATGATCGAGGACAGCAGCCCGATGGCCGCCCCGGTACCCAGCACCCCCGGCCGCAGCAGGGAGCGCCCGCCTGCCAGCAGGCCTGCCGGGGTCACCGCAAGCGCGGCGACGCCCATGGCCACGGTCAGCCCGGACGATCCGGGGAACCGCCGCCCGGTGGCCGCGCTGAGCAGGATGTAGATGGCCCAGGAAGCCGCCGCGACCAGCGCGAACAGCAGGCCGGCCAGGTTGAGCCCGGCTAGCCCGTGCCCGGCCGCGGCGGCCCCGGCGGTGCGGTGACCGGCCGCGGGCGCCGGGCCTCCTGCCTGGCTGAGCAGCGCGACCCCGGCGCCGGCCAGCGCCACCCAGGCCAGGTCGAGGGCTCGCCGGGACGCGGCCACGGCCACGGCCAAGGGCCCGAGAAACTCCACGGTCACCGCGACGCCCAGCGGGATGCGGGCGAACGCCTGGTAGATGGAGTAGTTCATGACGGCCAGGGTGAGCCCGAAGGCCACCACCACGGCCGCGTCCGTCCAGGCCCGCCGGCGGATCAGCCCGGTGATCTCGCGGTACAGCCCGCGCGCGCCGAAGACCGCGAGCAGCAGCGCGGCCGTCCACAGCCGCAGCCCGGTCACCGCGGCCGGCGGCACCTGGCTGAACAGCCGGGCGGCCAGGCCCGCCCCGACCTGCACCGAGACCACGCCGGTCAGCACGAGCAGCGCCGGCGGCGCGGCCCCGAGTGCGGCCTGCGCCCTGGCCTGGGTCACGGGTCCGCTACTCCCAGCGGAACACCCGCGCCGTCACGCCGATCGCGATCACGGCCCACACCAGCAGCACGACCAGGTCACGCACGGGCAGTCCGCCCGCCCGCTGGAGCACCGAGTGCAGGCCGTCGGACAGTGCCCCGGACGGCAACAGGCGCAGCACCGGCCGGGCGCCGGCCGGGAATTTACTCAGCGGGAAGATCACTCCGCCCACGCCGAGCAGGACGAGGTAGACCAGGTTGGCCGCGGCCAGCGTGGCTTCGGCCCGCAGGGTGCCTGCCAGCAGCAGGGCCAGCCCGCTGAACGCGGCGGTGCCCGCTAGCAGCAGCAGCACCGTCCAGGCTGCGGCGGCCGGGCGGGCATTCGGGGCCCAGCCCAGGGCCAGCCCTACCGCGATGATCACGATCGCCTGGCCCAGCTCGACCACGAGCACGGTCGCGGTCTTCGCGGCGATCAGCCCATCCCGGCGCAACGGGGTGGAGCCGAGCCGCTTGAGCACGCCGTAGCGCCGTTCGAAGCCAGTCGCGATGGCCTGGCTGGTGAAGGCGGTGGACATGACCGCCAGGGCCAGGATGCCCGGCACCAGGAAGTCGACGCGGGTCCCCTTGATCAGGTGTTCCAGGCTGAACCCGGCCAGCAGCGCGACCGGGATGATCAGGGTGAGCAGCAGCTGCTCGCCGTTGCGGACCAGGATGCGCAGCTCAAGCCCGGCCTGTGCGGCGATCATCCGGGCCCGGGGGCCACTGCCGGGGTCCGGCGCGGGCCACCCTGCCGCCGGATCTGCGGTGCGCATCGCGGGGCCGCCCCCGCCGGCGAGGAGGGGTGCGCCGGAGGCGTGTTCCCTCCCGGGGCTGACACCGGTCATGAGCGCAGCTCCCGTCCGGTCAGTTCGAGGAACACGTCCTCCAGGGTGCGGCTCTCGATGCGCAGATCCTGGGCCAGCACACCGTGCTCGGCACACCATGCGGTCACCGCCGCGAGGAGTTGCGGGTCCACCCGGTCGTGCACCTCGACGATGTAGTGGCCAGCCGGGGACTCCTTGGCCGCGCTGCCCGCCGGCAGGGCGGCCATCAGCCCGTCGGTGTCCAGGCCCGGCTCGGCCCGGAACCGCAGCTGCCCGGCGGTGCCGGTCAGGTCGGCCGGGGTGCCCTCGGCCACCAGCTGCCCGTGGTCCACCACCGCGACCTGGTCCGCCAGCCGCTGCGCCTCATCCATGTTGTGCGTGGTCAGGATGACCGCCGCGCCGGCCGCCCGCAGGCTGCTGATCAGCTCCCAGGTCGCGAGCCGCGCCTGCGGGTCGAGGCCCGAGGTGGGCTCGTCGAGGAACACCAGCTCCGGGCGGCCGATCACCGCGGCAGCCAGGGCGAGCCGCTGCTGCTGGCCGCCGGACATCCGCCGGAACGGGGTGCGCCGGCTGCCGCTGAGGCCGAGCCGGTCGAGCAGCATGGCCGGGTCGAGCGGATGAGCGTAGAACGCGGCCAGCACCCCCAGGTACTCGGCGGGCCGCGCGGCCGGGGGGATGCCGCCGGACTGCAGCATCACGCCGACCTGCGGCCGGAGCTGCCGTGCGTCGCGGGCCGGGTCGAGGCCGAGGACGCGGACCACGCCGTCGTCGGGGCGCCGGTAGCCCTCGCAGATCTCGATCGTGGTGGTCTTCCCAGCTCCGTTAGGGCCGAGGATGGCGGTCACGGCGGCCCGCCTGGCCTGCAGCGAGAGCCCGTTCACCGCGCAGACCCGGCCATAGCTCTTGACCAGGCGGGTGATCTCGACTGCGAGTCCGGTACTCACGCAGGCGAGTCTAGAGGCTCGGTACGGGCGGGCTTCCCGCTGCCTGGCTCGCCGGCGATGGGGGTGCGCGCCGCAGGCGTGCTGCCCCGCGCCGGCGACGCTCCGGGGGGTCCGGGGGGCCGGGGGTTGCCTCCCCGGTCAGCATCGCCGTGAGCCCCGGGGTCCTACCCCCGGGCTTGCAGGGCAGCGCCGATCAGCGCCTCGAACAGCCTCGGGTCGTCGCCGGCCTCGGGGTGCCATTGCACCGCGATCAGGAACCCGGTCCTGCCGCTGACTGCGGGGTCCGGCTCCACCGCCTCGATCGTCCCGTCGTCGGCCCAGGCTGTCGCGATCAGCCCCGGGCCGAGCTGGCCGATGGCCTGATGATGGGAGGTGGGCACGACCGCGCGCACCTGGCCGTCCGCCCCCGCCGGGCCGAGGATCCCGCCCAGCACGCTGTCCGCCGCGATCCGCACCTGATGGGAGCCGTATGTTCCCGCTGCGGAACCATGGCCGTGGTGACCCACGTCCTCGGGCAGGTGCTGGCGGAGCGTGCCGCCATGGGACACGTTGACGATCTGCAGCCCCCGGCAGATGGCCAGGACCGGAATCCTGGCCGCCAGGGCCGTGGCCAGCAGGGCGCGCTCGGCCTGGTCCCGGGCGGGGTACACGCGATCGGTGAGCGGGTGGGGATCGGCGCCGTAGACGGCCGGGTCGATGTCGCCGCCCCCGGACAGCACCAGCGCGTCGAGCCGGCTGACCGCTTGCTCGATCCCCGGCAGCGGGGGGAGCAGGACCGGGACACCCCCGGCTGCGGCCACGGCCTCGGGGTAGCTCATCGGCAGCAGCGCCGCGAGCCGGTCCCACGGGCCCCACCGGGCGCGCTCCCCGTAGGTGCCGATGCCGACGTGGGGGGTCATGGGGTGCGGGCTCACAGTGGCGTCACGTACGCGCCGGAGATCCCGCCGTCCACGAGGAAGTTGGACGCGGTGATGAACGACGCGTCGTCGCTGGCCAGGAAGGCGACCGCGGCGGCAATCTCGTCGGCCTCGGCGAACCGGCCCATCGGCACGTGCACCAGCCGCCGCGCGGCCCGCTCGGGGTCCTTGGCGAACAACTCGCGCAGCAGCGGCGTGTTCACCGGGCCGGGGGACAGTGCGTTGACCCGGATGCCTTCCCGGGCGAACTGCACGCCGAGTTCCCGGGTCATCGCCAGCACGCCGCCTTTGGACGCGGTGTAGGAGATCTGGGAGGTGGCCGCGCCCAGCGTGGCCACGAACGACGCGGTGTTGATGACCGACCCGCCGGGCCCGCCCGCCGCGACCTGGCGCTGCAGGTGCGGGATCACGTACTTGCAGCACAGGTAGACCGAGGTCAGGTTGACCTCCTGGACCCGGCGCCAGGCGTCGAGGCCGGTAGTCAGTATCGAATCGTCGTCCGGTGGCGAGATACCGGCGTTATTGAAGGCAATGTGCACCGCCCCATAGATGTCCACCACCTGCTGGTACATCTCGCGGACCGCGCCAGAGTCGGTGACGTCGGCGTGCACGAACAGGCCGCCGACCTCCTCGGCGGCGCGCTTGCCCGCTGTCTCGTCCACGTCCACCGCCACCACGGTGGCTCCCTCGGCGGCCAGCCGGCGTGTGCTGGCCAGCCCGATGCCGCTGCCCGCGCCGGTGATCACGGCGATTCGATCCTGCAGGCGCTGCATGTGCGTGCCCCGTCCTTCCGTAGTCAGTGCCAGCCCCTCAGTGCCAGCCAGTCGCAGCTGGTCCGTGCGGGCTAGTCCGTCGCGATGAACACGTTCTTGACCTCGGTGAACGCGTCCAGCGCGTCCGGGCCGAGTTCGCGGCCCAGCCCCGACTGCTTGAACCCGCCGAACGGGGTCCAGTACCGGACGGAGGCGTGCGAGTTCACCGACAGGTTCCCGGTCTCCACCGCCCGGGCCACCCGCAGTGCCCGCCCGATGTTCTCGGTCCAGATGGACCCGGACAGGCCGTACGGCGTGTTGTTCGCGACCGAGATGGCCTCCGCCTCGTCCTCCACCGGGACGACGGCCACGACCGGCCCGAACACCTCCTCAGTGAACGCGGGGTCGTCCGCGGCGACCGGGGCGAGCACGGTGGGCGGGAACCAGAAGCCCGGCCCGGCCGGGGCGCTGCCGCGGAACGCCACCGGGGCGTCCTCCGGGACGTACGAGGCGACCCGGGCGCGGTGCTCGGCCGTGATCAGCGGGCCCATCTCGGTGGCGGAGTCCGCGGGATCTCCCACCACCACGCTCTTCACGGCAGGCTCCAAGAGCTCCATGAACCGCTCGAATACGCTGCGCTGGACCAGGATCCGTGACCGCGCGCAGCAGTCCTGGCCGGCGTTGTCGAACACGGCGTATGGCGCGGTGGCCGCGGCCCGTTCCAGGTCGGCGTCGGCGAACACGATATTGGCGCTCTTGCCGCCCAGTTCCAGGGTGACCCGCTTCACCTGGCGGGCGCAGTCGGCCATCAGCTTGCTGCCCACCTCGGTCGACCCGGTGAAGACGATCTTGCGGACCAGTTCGTGGTCCACCAGCCGCTGGCCCACCACCGAGCCCTTGCCCGGCAGCACCTGGAAGACGCCTTCGGGCAGGCCGGCCTCCAGGGCCAGCTCGCCGATCCGGATCGCGGTGAGCGGGGTGCGCTCGGCGGGCTTGGCGATCACGGGGTTGCCGGCGGCCAGGGCGGGCGCCAGCCCCCAGCCCAGGATCGGCATGGGGAAGTTCCACGGCACGATCAGCCCGACGATGCCGACCGGCTCCTTGAACGTGACGTCGAGGCCGCCCGGCACCGGGATCTGCTGGCCGGTGAGGCGTTCCGGGGCGGCGGAGTAGTAGCGCAGCACGTCCCGGACGTTGCCCGCCTCCCACCGGGCCTGCCCGACCGGGTGGCCCGAGCAGGCCACCTCCAGCTGGGCGAGTTCCTCGAGGTGGCTGTCCACCGCCTCGGCGAAGCCGCGCAGCAGGGCGGCCCGGTCCCCGGGGGTCACCGCCCGCCAGGCGGCCTGCGCGGCCACCGCCCGGGCGACGGCTTGATCAGCCTGCTCCGCCGAGCAGGACGAGACCGCGGCCACCGTCTCCTCGGTGGCCGGGTTGACAACGGTGAACGTGGACATGCCTGTTCCAGTCTCCTCGCGTGCGGATCCGGCCCGGCCTATAGCCGCTCGAAGCCCCTGTTCAGTTCCCAGTCGGTGACCGCGGCGTCGAACGCCGCGATCTCCACCCGGGCCGCGTTGGCGTAGTGCTCGACCACGTCGTTGCCGAACGCCTCGCGGGCCAGTTCGCTCTTGAGCCACAGGTCCAGCGCGTCGCGGAGGGTGGACGGTACCCGGCTGCCCTCGGCCGCGTAGGCGTTCCCCTCGAACGCCTCCTCCAGCGGCAGCTCCCGGTCCACCCCGTGCAACCCCGCGGCGATCATGGCCGCGACGGCCAGGTAGGGGTTCACGTCGCCGCCCGGGACCCGGTTCTCCACCCGGAGCCCGGCGCCGTGCCCGACCAGCCGCATCGCGCAGGTCCGGTTGTCCACGCCCCACCGGACCGCGGTCGGCGCGAAGCTGCCCGGCACGTAACGCTTGTAGGAGTTGATGTTCGGCGCGTGCCACAGCACCAGTTCGGGCAGCACGGCGAGTTGGCCCGCGATGAAGTGCTCGCCGAACGGGGACAGCCCATGCGGCCCGTCCCCGGCCATCACCGGGGTCCCGTCGTCCTCACGGACCGACAGGTGGATGTGGCAGGAGTTGCCTTCCCTCGCGTTGGGCTTGGCCATGAACGTGATACTCATGCCGGCGGAGTCGGCGATCTCCTTGGATCCGGTCTTGTAGATCGAGTGGTTGTCGCAGGTGGCCACGGCCTCGGCGTACCGGAAGGCGATCTCGTGCTGGCCCAGGTTGCACTCGCCCTTGGCCGACTCCACCTGGAGTCCGGCCCCGGCCATATCGTTACGGAGCTTGCGCAGCAGCGGCTCGATCCGCGCGGTGCCCAGGATCGAGTAGTCCACGTTGTAGGAATTGGCCGGGGTCAGATCGCGGTATCCGGCGGCCTGCGCGGCGGCGTAGGAGTCGTTATACACGACGAACTCCAGCTCGGTGCCGGCCATGGCCTGCAGGCCGCGCTCGGCCAGCCGGTCGGTCTGCGCCTTCAGGATCTGCCTCGGGGAGGCCACCACGGGCGTCCCGTCGTGCCAGGTGAGGTCGGCGATGACCATCGCGGTGGCTTCCTGCCAGGGCACCCGGCGCAGCGTGCTCATGTCAGGCACCATCACGAAGTCCCCGTAGCCGGTCTGCCAGGACGCCATCGCGTACCCGTCCACGGTGTTCATCTCCACGTCCACCGCGAGCAGGTAGTTACATCCCTCGATGACGCTGCCGACCACATCATCCAGGAAGAACTCCGCGGCGAGCCGCTTGCCCTGCAGGCGTCCCTGCATGTCGGTGAAGGCGACGACGACCGTGTCGATATTGCCCTCGCTCACCTCGACCCGGAGCCGCTCGAGTGTGAGCATCCCGCGGCGCCGGGTATGGGCGGTCGCACCGCGCTGCTTCTCCATGAGCCTCCAGTCCGAAGATCTCTGCTTACCGTGCTACCCGTGCCTACCTGGTACCCGGGCCGGTTTGATCCAGTCCGTTTGATCCAGTCCGTTTGAACCGGTCTGTCCGGCCAGGGCCCAGGGCCCGCGCCCTGGCCGGACGGCCGGACAGTCAGCTGGCCAGTTCCTCCTCGATCGCGGCCAGTTCCTCGGCGCTGCCCTGGACCCGCGGGCCCGTGAACCAGTTCCGCGCGGAGGCCAGCCAGTAGATGCCAGCGAAGCCGATCACCGCGACGACGGCGAACACCGCGTAGTTGAACGTGGTCCAGGTGATCGGGCCGACCTGCGGCAGCATGAACAGGATCGTGATGATCACCACCCACGTCACGGCGATGATCCCGATCGGCTTGCTCCAGCGGCCCAGGTGCCAGGGGCCGCGCTGGAAGTTGTCGCCCTGGCGCAGTCGCAGGAAGGTCGGTATCACGTAGGCGATGTAGAGGCCGATAACCGCGATGGAGGTGACCGCGGCGTACGCGGTGGCGTTCCACAGGTACGGCAGCCCCAGAATGAGGGCTCCCACCGCGGCCAGCCAGATCGCGTTGGTGGGCGTGCGGGTGCGCTTGTTCACCCGGTGCCAGAACGCGGAGCCCGGTACCGCGCCGTCGCGGGAGAACGCGTAGATCATCCGGGAGTTGGCGGTGACCGAGGACATGCCGCAGAACAGCTGGGCGCCGATCACCACCAGCAGCAGGAACTTGGCCCAGGCCGACCCGGCGGCGTCGATGAAGATCTGCGCGGGGGGCACACCGATGGCCGTGGTGCGCTCCGCTTCGTAGTGCTGGATGGCGAAGGTGATCCCGATCAGCAGCACCCAGCCCGCCGCCAGCGAGACCAGGATCGACATCACGATGCCCCGGGGGCCGCTGCGGGCGGCGCTGTGCGTCTCCTCGGTCATGTGCGCGGAGGCGTCGTAGCCGGTGAACGTGTACTGGGCCAGCAGCAGGCCGATCAGCAGGATGTAGATCGGGGCGACGTGCAGCCCGGTGTCGTTGACGAAGTGCCCGAACACGAAGCTGGCCGACTGGTGGTGGGACGGCACGAAGACGAGCACCGCGACGATGAGCAGCACGCCGACGATGTGCCACCACACGCTGACGTCGTTCAGCAGCGCGACCAGCCGGATGCCGAACTGGTTCAGCAGCCCGTGCAGCAGCAGCACGATCGCGTAGATCAGGATCGTCACCCAGTGCGCGGTGCTCCAGCCCCAGACCAGCGCGCCGAACGCGTTGATGAAGAACGCCGCGCCGAAGTCGATGCCCGCGGTCACCGCGACCTGGCCGAGGAAGTTGAACCAGCCGGTGAACCAGGACCAGGCGGGACCGTGCCGCGGCGCCAGCTTGGCCGACCAGTAGTAGAGGCCGCCCGCGGTCGGGTAGCTGGAACACACCTCGGCCATGGCCAGGCCGACGAACAGGGTCATGACGCCGACGATCAGCCAGCCCCAGACGATGATCGCGGGACCGCCGGTGGCCATGCCGAACCCGTACAGGGTGAGGCAGCCGGACAGGATAGAGATGATCGTGAACGAGACGGCGAAGTTGGAGAACCCGGACATCCGCCGCCGCAGTTCCTGCGCGTAGCCCATCCCGTGCAGGGTTTTCTCGTCCTCGCTGAGCGGTGCCGCTTGCTCATTGACCGCCATAACTGCTCCTGGATGCTGATGGGGCCTGGGAAGGGCCCTGTGATCTGGGCTTATGTGGGCCTGTGGATCATGGAGGCCGGGAGCGGAGCGGAACGCTGATCTGCCACCGGTGGAGCGAATGGTTTAATATCAGACCATTGATGGATCGCGAGCGGCGGATGTCAAGACCCAGGACCGGATTTCCGCGCCGTACCAGCCGACTTTCACGGCGCGGCGGCTCGGGTACGGCCGCGGCCGCTGGCCCCGGCCCGGCGGCCGGCAGCCCCGCGGCGGACGCAGGCTCCGGCCAGGCGTCATCCGCCGCGGCCGCCCCGGCGGCCGGCGTGGACCTGGCCGCGGTGCTGGGCCCGGTCCGGTCGCAGAACGCGTTCGAGGAGACCGTCGAGCGACTGCTGGCTGTCATCAAGCTGGGGGTGGTCGGGCCCGGCGAGCGCTTCCCCGCCGAGCGGGAGCTCGCGTCCCTGCTCGGCGTCAGCCGGATCACCCTCCGTGAGGCTATCGGGGACCTGCGGGCCGCAGGCTACGTGGAGTCGCGGCGCGGCCGGTTCGGGGGGACGTTCGTCACCTACACCCCGCCCGCGCCGAGCCGCGTCGAGCTGCGCCGGATCGCGGCCGAGGACGCCGACAAGATCAACGACGCGCTCACCTTCCGGATGGCGGTCGAAACGGGGGCGGCCCAGATACTGGCCCACATTGGGGAGGGGGCCGGGAATGGCCGCAGCCCGGCCGCGGAGCGGATCCGTGACGTGCTCCTGGCCCGGCTCACCGCGGTGAACCAGGCCTGTCCCGAGGACTACCGCCGGATGGACTCACTCTTCCACCTGTCCATCGCGGAACTCACCGGCTCCAGCCTCCTGGCGTCGGCCTGCGCCGAAGCCCGGGTGCGCCTCAACGACCTGCTGAACGCGATCCCCTTGCTGCAGCGCAACATCGACCACACCGCGACCCAGCACACCGCGATCGTGGAGGCGATCCTGGCGGGCGACACGCGGCGGGCCCAGCGGGCCGTGGCCGAGCACCTCGACGGCACCGCCGCCCTGCTCCGCGGCTTCCTCGAGTGAGGTTCAGGCGTTCCGCACCATGTGGGGGGCGCCGACGATAGCTGAGCGCAGGCGGCTCAGCGCGTCGCTGCGCGCCCCGGCCAGTGAGGGCTGGTCGGTGAGCTCGGCGGCCCGGACGGGAACGTGCCGGGGGAGACGCCCGAAGGCTGCGGAGACCGCGTCGATGATGACGGGGTGGCGGCCCCAGGAACCGCCGATGACAACCAGCCCGGGGTCGACGAGCGCGACCAGGGCCGCAAGGACTCCGCTGACCGCCTCGGCCATGACCTGGCGTGTGGGCCCCGCCCGGGGGCCGGGGCCGGTGGCCAGGCTGAGAAGGTGGTCGACCTCGATCGCCGTCGAGCCGGCCCGGCGCAGGCCGAGATCGCCGAACACGTCGATGAGGCGGGTCGCCCGTCCTTGCGGGCCGACGGTGACGAGGTGCGCGATCTCGCCGGCGAGGCCGGCGTGTCCGCGCCTGACCTCGCCATCGCTCACCACCGCGCAACCGAGTCCCTCACCCAGGTAGAGGTAGGCGAAGTCATCGAGGTGGCCGGCCCGGCCATGCTCGCGCTCGGCTCGTGCGGCCCAGTTGACGTCGTTATCGACGATGACCGGACCGCTGACGTGCGGGGCCAGTACCTCGACGGGGTTCAGTTCGCCGAGCAGGAACGGGGCATCAGCTAGCTGGATCAGCCGCCCGGTGCTGCGCTCGACCGGGTCGGCGGCGCTCACGACTGCGAGCCGCGGGGCCGCCCTGGCGTCCTGCTGCATGTGCGTGGCCGCTGCGCGCAGCGCCGCCACCACCTGCGCGGGCTGCGCCGGCCGGCTGATCCTCTGCCGCGCGGTCGCCACCGTGTCGCCGTAGGCGTCCACGTGCTCGGCCACCACGCCGTCAGGGGCGATGCTGATCACCAGGGCGGTGCCGATGTCCTCAGCCAGGGCGTAATAGGAACCAACGCGGCCCCGGCCCCGGCCCCCGGGGGTCCGTTCCCCGGTATCGGTCACCAGCCCGGCCTCGGCCAGCCGGCGCACGCTGTCGCCCACGGTCGGCTTCGACAGGCCCGTCCGGGCGGCCAGATGGGCCCTGGTCAGCCGCCGGGCCTGCATCAACTCCCGGAGCACGTGCTCATCGGTCAGCGAGCGGAGCAGGTCCAGTGAGGGCTTGGCGGGCATCAGGGCTGAGGGCTTGGCGGGCAGCACGGCCCGATTCTAGTCAGGGGGCTTGCCTAGAAAGCGGTGCGACCCGTAAAGTTTTCAGATAAAGAGTCCTAACTAGAAGGAGCCGACGTGCCTGCCCACCCCGCCCTGGCTACTGCCCCGCTACCTCCTCTTCCCCACTGGGAATCGACGCCGGCCGACCTGCCGGGCGCCATCCGGGAGATCAAGACCGCGCTCCGCACGCGGGTGGCAGCCTCGGGCCGGACGGTGAGCGACGTGTTCGCCGTGATCGAACAGCGGGTCAGGGCCCGCGTAGCGGAAATCATGGCGTCCCGCGAGCGCGGCGAGACCATCTGGCCCGTCATCGACTACGCCGACATCGAAGCCGGAAGGGTCCCGGCGGACGCGCTGGCGAAGCTACGCCGGCGTGCTTGCCTCGTCGTCCGCGGGCACTTCGATCACGAGCAGGCCCTGACCTGGGAACGCGACATCGTCGAGTATGTCGAGAGCAACGGGTTCTTCGAGAATTACCGTGGCCCCGGCGATGACTTCTTCGGCAGCGTGGGCTCCAGGCCCGAGATTTACCCGGTCTACTGGTCCGCGGCCCAGATGCAGGCCCGGCAGAGCACCCGGATGGCCCGGGTGCAGGCGTTCCTCAACGGCCAATGGAAGCACGAGTCCGAGGGCGTGAAGTGGTTCGACCCGACCCGGGACTCGCTGTACCCGGACCGCATCCGGCGCAGGCCTCCGGGCGCCTCCTCCAGCGGCCTGGGTGCCCACCTTGACCCGGGCACCCTTGACCTGTGGATGACCGAGGCCTGCCAGAATGCGTTCCGCCACCTCTTCGACGGCACTGTCGAGGAGTACGACCCCTGGGACGCCGCCTACCGCACCGCGGGGTCGCAGTACCCCGGCACCACCATGTGCTCGGCCTTCCGCACCTTCCAGGGCTGGACGGCCCTGTCCGACATGGACCACGACCAGGGCGTGCTGCACACCGTCCCGATCCCCGAAGCCATGGCGTGCCTCATGCTGCGCCCGTTGCTGGCCGATGTGCCCGAGGACGAGATGTGCGGGGTCACGGTCAACCAGGTATTCCCGGCCAGCGACACATGGCACCCGCTGCTCATGCAGGCTCTCAGCGGCATCCCTGACGTGAAGGCCGGTGACTCCGTCTGGTGGCACTGCGACATGATCCACAGCGTGGCCCCGGTCGAGAATCAGCAGGGGTGGGGCAACGTGATGTACATCCCCGCCGCCCCCTGGTGCCCCCGGAACCGGCGGTACGCCGCCGAGGTGCGGGAAGCCTTCCGCACCGGGTCCAGCCCCGGCGATTTTCCCGCGGAACACTACGAGCGGACCTGGGCGAATCGGTTCCCGGCCGGTGACCTCAACGCCACGGGGCGGCGCGGGCTCGGCCTTGCCTGACCGGCCTTGCCTGACCGGCCTTGCCTGACCGGCCTTGCCTGAGCTCAGCCGCGCCAGCCCACGTACTCCGCGAACACCACGATGTTCCCGAGGTAGTGCCCGGTATGACGGTCGAACTCCCCGCCGCAGGTGATCAGCCGCAGCGTGGGCCAGCGGGTGTACCCGTAGACGGCCAGCGTCGGGAAGCCCGTCTTCAGGTACAGGCCCGCCGCGTACACCCGGAACACGGCGGTGCGCCGGTCGGCGAGCGCGACGTCGATGAGGTCCCCGACCCGGAGCCGGCCCAGGGAGTAAAACACGGCCGGGCCCACCGCCGCCGAATCGACGTGCCCGAAGATGACAGCCGCGCCCCGGGCCCCCGGGGTCGGCCCGCCGTCGTACCAACTGGTCACGAACGGGGTGGTCAGCGGCGGCACCGCGGGGGAGCCGTCCGGGCGCAGCCCGAGAGGGATGATCCTCGCCCGCACCCGGATGCGCGGGATGTTGATGGACAATGGCACCGAGCGTGCCATCGGGCGCGGCAGGTAGCCAGGACGGCCCTGGTGCCGCGCGGCCGGGCGCCCAGGCGCCGCTGCCGCAGGGAGCGCCGCCAGGGGCAGCGCTTCCGAACGCGGCGGGAACGGGGGCGGCGACCAGCGCAGGGTCTGACTGCCCACGAAGGCCAGGACCACACCGGCCAGGATCGACGCCGCGATCAGCGCGACGCAGAGCCTGCGCAGGATGACCATCGCGGCCCGCCCGGGCTGGCCCGGCTCAGGCGCGGAACCGGCGCCGGCTAAGGAACAGGAAGCCCGACACCGCCCCGAAGCCGAGCAGGGCCAGGCCGATCGCGGTCAGCCGGTCATCGGTGGCGGTCGCGGTGGTGCCGTCGCCGGTGGCGGGCGCGACCCCGGGAGCCGCCTTCACGGTGAACGCGGCGCTGGCCGTGACACCGTTGGAGCAGTCAATGTCGGGCTGGTATGTGCCCGCCTTGATAGTCGTGGGCAGGACCACCGTGGTGACGAATTCATTGGTGTGCGTGCTGGCCTGCATCGGGATGTGCTCGCTCAGCCCCAGGGTCGTGCCGATCAGGGTCGCGGAGGTGGCATTCCCGCCGGCAGTCTGCGAACTGCAGTTGACCGCGAACGTGGTGGAGGTACCCGGGGCAGAAGGGCTCGGCGTGATATCCACCGGCGATGAGCTGGCCAGCGCGGCCCGTGCAGGGACAGCGAGCGCAGGGACAGCGAGCGCAGGGACAGCGAGGGTGGCCACGGTCAGGCCTGCCGTTGCGGCGGCCCGCAGGACAGCACGCATGGACCCCCCCGGGTGCACACTAATGGGATAACCCTTAGCGACTGGGCAGATACCCAACGTGTGCGAAAGGCAAACATCAAAGGGACCCAGCGAGCGGGCATAAATACAGAAATATCCGGCGTCCGCGGTGTGTTCGCAGCGGTGCCGGGCTACTCACCCCGTTCGCGGTCACCCAGAAGCCGCAGGCAGGTCTCCGCCCAGCGTGGCCAGCCCGCCCAGCGTGGTCCAGCCCGTCCCCAGGGCCACCCGCGTCCCGCGGGCCCCCCGCGTACCGCGCCACCGTCGTTCTGAGGGGCTGGATTGCGGGAGCGGAAGCATTTACGGCACAATGATGTTGTGAAAACTATGGGACTGGACAGCGCGACCTCTGGCACCCAGCGTGGTGCAGGGTTTCCTGCTGCCCCTGCCCAGCCGGCTCATCCCGGCGCCCAGCCGGCTCATCCCGGCGCGCTGCCGGCCCACTCCACGTCGCTCCAGGCCCAGCCCGGCTCTGAGCGCGGCACCCGGGCCCGGATCGCCCGGCTCATCCTGGAGAACGGCCCGGTCACCGCGTCCGGCCTGAGCACCAGGCTGAACCTGACGCCCGCGGCGGTCCGAAGGCACCTGGACAACCTCCTCGCCGACGGGATGATCGAGACCCGCACGGCCCGCCGCCCGGCCAGCCGGGGACGGGGCCGCCCGGCCAAGCTGTTCGCGATCACCGACGTGGGCCGGAGCGCGTTCGAGCACGCCTACGACGACCTCGCCACCAGCGCACTGCGCTTCCTGGCCGAGGTGGCCGGTCCCGGCGCGGTCGCCGAGTTCGCCCGCCGGCAGGTGGCCGATCTGGAACGGCGGTACGGGCCGGTGGTCCAGGGTGCGGCACCACGTGAGCGGGTCGCGGCCCTGGCCGAGGCGCTGTCCGCGGACGGCTATGCCGCCTCGGCGAGCGGCGCCCCCCGCCCCAGGACCCATCCCAGCGACGAGACCAGCACCGATCCCAGCGACGAGACCAGCACCGAGACCAACGACGAGACCGCCGCCGACGCCGGGCGGGGAGAACAGCTCTGCCAGCATCATTGCCCGGTAGCCCACGTGGCTGCCGAGTTCCCCCAGTTGTGCGAGGCGGAGACGGAGGCTTTTTCCCGGCTCCTCGGTACCCCCGTGCAGCGGCTGGCCACCATCGCGCACGGCGATGGGATCTGCACCACGCACATCACCGCACCAACGCTCCTGACTACCCGCACCACGCCATAACCGCACCAAAAAATCGGAGGCATCTCCGTATGACCACGACCGCGCACCCCGAGCTCGACGGCCTTGACCGATACAAGTTCGGCTGGGCTGACTCGGACGTGGCGGGCACGGGCGCCCGCCGAGGCCTGTCCGAAGAGGTCGTCCGCAACATCTCGGGCCTGAAGAACGAGCCCCCGTGGATGCTGGACCTGCGGCTGAAGGGCCTGAAGCTGTTCGACCGCAAGCCCATGCCGAACTGGGGCGCCGACCTGTCCGGCATCGACTTCGAGAACATCAAGTACTTCGTCCGGTCGACCGAGAAGCAGGCGGCGACCTGGGACGACCTGCCCGCGGACATCAAGAACACCTACGACAAGCTGGGCATCCCCGAGGCCGAGAAGCAGCGGCTGATCGGCGGGGTCGCGGCCCAGTACGAGTCCGAGGTGGTCTACCACAAGATCCGTGAGGACCTGGAGGAGAAGGGTGTCATCTTCAAGGACACCGACACGGCGCTGCGCGAGCACCCGGAGCTGTTCCAGGAGTACTTCGCCACGGTCATCCCGCCGGGCGACAACAAGTTCGCCGCGCTGAACACGGCCGTCTGGTCCGGCGGCAGCTTCATCTACGTGCCGAAGGGCGTGCACGTGGAGATCCCGCTGCAGGCCTACTTCCGGATCAACACCGAGAACATGGGCCAGTTCGAGCGGACGCTGATCATCGTCGACGAGGGTGCCTACGTGCACTACGTCGAGGGCTGCACCGCGCCGATCTACAAGTCCGACTCGCTGCACTCCGCCGTGGTCGAGATCATCGTCAAGGCCGGGGCGCGCTGTCGCTACACCACGATCCAGAACTGGTCCGCCAACGTCTACAACCTGGTCACCAAGCGCGCCGTGTGCAGCGCCGGGGCGACCATGGAGTGGATCGACGGGAATCTCGGCTCCAAGGTCACGATGAAGTACCCGGCCGTCTACCTGATGGGCGAGCACGCCCGCGGCGAGACCCTGTCGGTGGCGTTCGCCGGCGAGGGCCAGCACCAGGACGCCGGGGCCAAGATGGTCCACTGCGCCCCGAACACCTCGTCCAACATCGTGTCCAAGTCAGTGGCCCGCGGCGGCGGCCGGACCTCCTACCGCGGCCTGGTCCAGGTCCAGGAGGGCGCCGGCCACTCCAGGTCCACCGTGAAGTGCGACGCGCTGCTGATCGACTCGGTCAGCCGGTCGGACACCTACCCGTACGTGGACGTACGCGAGGACGACGTCGAGATGGGCCACGAGGCCAGCGTCTCCAAGATCTCCGAGGATCAGCTGTTCTACCTGATGAGCCGTGGGATGACCGAGGACGAGGCGGCGGCCACGATCGTGCGCGGCTTTATCGAGCCGATCGCCCGCGAGCTGCCCATGGAATACGCGCTCGAGCTGAACCGGCTGATCGAGCTCCAGATGGAGGGGGCGGTCGGCTGATGGCAGGGCTTCAGGGGGCGGTGGAGTCCGCGGCCCCGGTTTCACGGCTGCACGAGCACCACTCGGCCGACCTGGCTGATTTCCCGGTGCCGACCGGGCGGGAGGAGGAGTGGCGGTTCACGCCGCTCCGCCGCCTGCGCGGTCTCCAGGGCGCTCAGCCGCTGGAAGCCGGGAAGGTCACGGTCGAGGTGGACGCCGCACCAGAGGTCTCCGTGGAGCACCCGCAGCGCGGGGACACGAGGTATGGGACCGCGTTCATGCCGAATGACCGGGTCAGCGCCAGGGCGTTCGCGTCGTTCGACGAGGGCACTGTGATCAGTGTCCCGCCGGACACCGACGTCAGCGAGCCGACCGTGGTGTCGGTGCGAGGCGAGGACGCGGGCGGCGCTGCGTTCGGGCACACCGTCGTCGAAGTGGGCCGGAACTCGCGGGCCGTGGTCGTGCTCGATCACGCGGGGTCCGCGACGTACGCGGACAACGTCGAGTTCGTGGTGGGCGACGGGGCCTCGCTGTCGGTGGTGAGCGTGCAGGACTGGGCGGCCGACGCCGTTCACCTGAGCCAGCACCAGGCGAGGGTCGGCCGGGACGCCACGTTCCAGCACACCGTGGTGAGCCTGGGCGGCGGGGTGGTCCGGCTGGCTCCCTCGGTCAGCTACGCCGGTCCCGGCGGCGACGCCGAACTGCTCGGCCTGTACTTCGCCGACCCGGGCCAGCATCTGGAACACCGCCTGTTCGTGGACCACAACCAGCCGCACTGCCGCAGCCGGGTCGACTACAAGGGCGCACTGCAGGGCGACAGCGCGCACTCGGTGTGGATCGGCGACGTGCTGATCCGGCCCGAGGCGGTCGCCACCGACACCTACGAGCGGAACCGGAATCTCCTGCTGACCGAGGGGGCCCGGGCCGATTCCGTGCCGAATCTGGAGATCCTCACCGGCGAGGTGGTCGGGGCGGGCCACGCCAGCACCAGCGGGCGGCTGGAAGACCAGCACCTGTTCTACCTGATGGCGCGGGGCATCCCGCGGGACGAGGCGCGCCGCCTGGTCATCCGGGGCTTCTTCGGCCAGCTGATCGCCAAGATCGAGGTGGCCGAGCTGCGGGAGCGGATCACCACCGCGATCGAGAACGAGCTGGCCAGGCTGCCCGGACTCCAGCGTTTGCCAGCACAGGGATCCCCGGCATGAGCGAGACCAGTACCTTCGTGCGCGTCTGCGCCCTGGCGGACGTCCCCGAGCAGGGAGCCATCGGGGTGCAGGTCGGCGACGAGCCGATCGCCGTCGTGCGGGTGGGCGGGGAAGTGTTCGCGCTGCGCGACGTCTGCTCGCACGAGGAAGTGCCGCTGTCCGAGGGTGAGGTCTACGACCACACCGTCGAGTGCTGGCTGCATGGCTCCTGCTTCGACCTGCGCACCGGCGCGTCCACCGGCCCGCCGGCCACCAAGCCCGTCCCGACCTACCCGGTGAAGGTCGACGGCGGCGACGTGTACGTCGCCGTCCCGGCCTCGCCCGGCCTCTAAACGACCACACATGAGCTGGAGATAGTGAGATAGCGATGGCCACTCTGGAAATCCGCGACCTGCACGTCAGCGTGGTGGATGCGGCCGATCAGAGCCGCGAGATCCTGCGCGGCGTCGACCTGATCGTGAGAGACGGCGAGATCCACGCCATCATGGGCCCGAACGGCTCGGGCAAGTCCACGCTGGCCTACGCGATCGCCGGTCACCCCAAGTACCAGGTCACCCAGGGCAGCGTGACCCTGGACGGCGAGGACGTGCTGGCCATGAGCGTGGACGCGCGGGCCCGGGCCGGGCTGTTCCTGGCCATGCAGTACCCGGTGGAAGTGCCCGGGGTGACCGTGTCCAACTTCCTGCGCACCGCGGTCACCGCCGTGCGCGGCCAGCCGCCGAAGCTCCGCGTGTTCCTCAAGGAGATGCGCGAGGCCATGGCCGCCCTGTCCATCGAGCCCCAGTTCGCCGAGCGCAACCTGAACGAGGGCTTCTCCGGCGGGGAGAAGAAGCGGCACGAGATCCTCCAGCTCGAGCTGCTCAACCCCAAGTTCGCGATCCTCGACGAGACCGACTCGGGGCTGGATATCGACGCGCTGCGGGTGGTGTCCGAGGGCGTCAACCGTTTCGGCGCCCAGCCTGGGCACGGGGTCCTGCTGATCACCCACTACACCCGGATCCTGCGCTACGTGAAGCCGGACTTCGTGCACGTGTTCGTGGGCGGCCGGATCGTCGACGAAGGCGGTCCCGAGCTGGCCGAGACTCTCGAGGCCGAAGGCTACGAGAAGTGGATCAAGGCCGCCGCGGGAGCCGTCGCATGACCCTGGACGTGGCGCGGATCCGCAAGGATTTCCCGATCCTGGACCGGCAGGTCCGGGACGGGCAGCCGCTGGTCTACCTGGACAGCGCCAACACGTCCCAGAAGCCTCGCCAGGTCATCGAGCGCCTCGACGAGTTCTACGAGCGGCACAACGCCAACATCCACCGGGCCAGCCACCAGCTCGGCGAGGAGGCTACCGCCGCCTACGAGGGCGCCCGGATCAAGGCCGCCCGCTTCATCGGCGCGCGGGACGAGACCGAGGTGGTGTTCACCAAGAACATCTCCGAGGGCATCAACCTGGTCGCCTACGCCATGGGCAACGCCACCGCGGGGCAGTCCGGCGGCTCCGGCTCCGGCCGGTTCCGCCTCGGCCGCGGTGACGAGATCGTCATCACCGAGATGGAGCACCACTCCAACATCGTCCCGTGGCAGCTGCTGTGCGAGCGGACCGGCGCCACGCTGCGCTGGTTCGGGGTGACCGACGACGGCCAGCTCGACCTGTCCCAGGCCGGTGACCTGATCACGGAGCGCACCAAGCTGGTGGCCCTGACCCACCAGTCCAACGTGCTCGGCACCATCAACCCGGTCCGCGAGATCGCCGACGCCGCGCACGCGGCCGGCGCGCTGGTGCTGGTGGACGCGGCCCAGTCGGTCCCGCACATGCCGGTGGACGTGCAGGAGCTGGACGCCGATTTCCTGGGTTTCACGAGCCACAAGATGTGCGGCCCGACCGGCATCGGGGTGCTCTGGGGACGCCGCGAGCTGCTCGAGGAGATGCCCCCGTTCCTCGGCGGCGGCGAGATGATCGAGAGCGTCTGGATGGACCACTCGACGTTCGCGCCCCCGCCGCACAAGTTCGAGGCCGGGACCATGCCGATCGCCGAGGCGGCCGGGCTGGACGCGGCTATCGACTACCTCACCGACGTGGGCCTGGAGGCGGTCCGGGCGCACGAGCAGGACCTGATCGGCTACGCGCTGGGTGCGCTGGGCGGCGTCCCGGGCCTGCAGGTCATGGGCCCGGTGGACCCGGCGGCCCGCGGCGCGGCGATCTCGTTCACGCTGGGGGATGTGCACCCGCACGACGTGAGCCAGGTCCTCGACGAGCACGGCGTGGCCGTCCGGGCCGGGCACCACTGCGCCTGGCCGCTGCACCGCCGGTTCGGCATCCAGGCCAGCACCCGGGCCTCGTTCTACCTGTACAACACGACGGCCGAGGTCGACGCGCTGGTCGACGGGATCGGGCAGGCGCAGCGCTTCTTTGGCGGTGCCTGATGCGGCTGGAGTCCCTGTACCAGGAAGTCATCCTGGACCACTACCGGTACCCGCACCACAAGGGCCTGCGGGAGCCCTACGACGCCGAGGTGCACCACGTGAACCCGCTCTGCGGGGACGAGGTGACGCTGCGGGTCACGCTCAAGGACGCGACCGGCGAGCCGGTCGTGGCCGACGTGTCCTACGACGCGCTGGGCTGCTCCATCAGCCAGGCCAGCGCCTCGGTGATGAGCGAGCTGATCATCGGCAGGAGCGTGCCCGAGGCGATGAGCCTGGCCGAGGAGTTCCTGCGCCTCATGCAGTCCAAGGGCCAGACGGAGCCGGACGAGGAAATCCTCGGCGACGGCGTGGCGTTCGCCGGAGTGGCGAAATACCCGGCCCGGATCAAGTGCGCCCTGCTGGGCTGGATGGCCTGGAAGGACGCGACCGCGCAAGCGCTGGAGGAACAGAAATGACGGACGACACTGGTACCAGCGGGCCCCTGCTGGAGATCACCCCGGAGACCGAGGACCTGGTCGAGGCTCTCCGCGACGTGGTCGACCCCGAGCTGGGCGTGAACGTGGTCGACCTCGGGCTCATCTACGGGGTGACGCTGGATGAGGACAAGACCCTGACCATCGACATGACGCTGACCAGCGCGGCCTGCCCGCTGACAGACGTGATCGAGGACCAGGCCCGCTCGGCCCTCGACGGCCTGGTCAGCGACTTCCGGATCAACTGGGTCTGGCTGCCGCCGTGGGGCCCGGACAAGATCACCGACGACGGCCGCGAGCAGCTCCGCGCGCTCGGGTTCAACGTCTGAGGTTCAGCGGCTGAGGGCGGGCACCGCGTTCCGGCCGGCCCGCCCGCACCGCAGTGCCCGCGCCGGCCTTTGTTCTCCGCAACGAACCGTCCGGCCGGCTGACCCAGCCCTGCCGGCGGGTCAGGCGGCGTCGAGATCCAGTTCCGGGGTGTAGCGGCCTTCCATGGCCGCCACGTTCATCGCGACCCGGTGTGCCAGCGCCCGCTGGCCCGCCGCCCGCCGGCCCGGCCGGCCGCCCCAGGCGGCGAGGGCCGGCCCGGTCAGGGCCCGGCCGAAGGCAAAGGTGAGCGGGCAGATGTGCGGCAGTGACTGCATCGCGGCCAGGATCGCGGTGGCCTGCTCGGGGCGCTGCGCGTCGGCCGCGAAGGCGACGCCCGCCAGCGTGACCGGCACCCCGTCCAGGGTGCGCACGGTCGCCTTGGCGCTCTCAGCGGTCCTGGCCCGTGCCCCGGCCCCCCGTCCGGGCAGGGTCATGGTCGGTTTGAGTACCACCGCCGCCGGATCCACGCCGTAGTCGTACAGCTCGCTCGTCACCGCCAGCAGGACCAGGCACATCACCGTCTCGCACTGGGCCGCCGTGTGCGACCCGCCGCCGTCCAGGTGCGGCGCCACCACCGGGACCAGGCCGGCCGCCTGGCAGGCGGCCGCGTACCGGCCCAGGGCCTGCGCGTTAGCCCGCACCGCCACCGGGGATGGGCTACCCGGCCCGATCCGCAGCAGGGCTCGCCACGTCGCGAAGACCGCCCCCCGCCGGGCCCATCCCTCCAGCCGGGCGGGCAGGCCGTCCAGGCCCTCGGTGACCGTCTCGGAGGGGGCGCCGGGAAGCGGGTGCCGGCCTGCGTCCGCCCGGACCCCGGTCATCAGGCCGGCGGCGCCGATCGCCTCCGGCAGTGGCTGCCCTTCCGCCGAGCGCTGGTGCATGCCCTCGGCGTCCAGGATCACCCCGCTGATGCCGGCCCGCAGGCCGGGGGCGGTGACCAGGAGCTCGCGGAAGGCCCGGCGGTTGTCCCCGGTGGGCGCCACCCCGGCGGCCGCCAGGCGTCTGCCCGTGGCCACGCCGCCCGGCCCGGTGGCGAGGATCCCCCTGGGGGCGCCACCAGCGCCGCCGCCCTCGCGGTCAGTACATCCATCCGCCGACGGTAGGCCGTTGCCCGGCCCGGCACATCCCCCGCAGGGGTGGACCGGGCGGGGAAGCCAGGCCGGTGAGCTCCCCCCTGCTCTCCCCGCCCCGGGGGAGGTAGAGACTACCGGCTCTGCTTAAGGTGAAAGTCCAGTTCAGACTCGATGCAGGTGCTGGCTTCACGCTGGCCTGCTCATGACGGAGGCGATCAGCCCGATGCCCGACAAGCTCATGCGTCTGCGCCGGAGTGAGTCGGTGCCTGAGCCGCCCCGGCCCGTCATGCTCGCCATTGCCGGCGACAGCGCCGCGGGCAAGACCACCCTGACCCGGGGCATCGCCTCCGCGCTGGGCGCGGACCGGGCCACCGCGCTGTGCGTGGACGACTACCACCGCTACGACCGGGTGGAGCGGCGCAGCGTCCCGTTCACCGTGCTCAACCCCGAGTGCAACTACATGGACGTCATGGAGCAGCACCTCCAGCTGCTCGCGCTCGGGCGGCCCATCCTCAAGCCGGTCTACGACCACGCGACCGGGGAACTGGTCCGGCCGGTCCTGGTCGAGCCCCGCGAGTTCGTGATCGTCGAGGGCCTGCTGCCGCTGCACACCAGGCTGTCCCGGGCCTGCTTCGACATCACCGTGTACCTGGACCCTCCCGAGGACATCCGGCGGGACTGGAAGCTCAAACGGGACTGCGCCGAGCGCGGCTACACCCGCGAGCAGGTGCTCGCCGAGCTGGAGCGGCGCGAGCCGGAGTCGGCCGCGTTCATCCGGCCGCAGCGCCAGCAGGCCGACATCTCCATCCGGTTCGCCCCGGTCGCCGGGCATGAGGTGAGCGATGGCACCCAGCTATCCGCGGAGATCCTGCTCCGGCCGACCATCCAGCACCCGGAACTGGCCCACGTGCTCACCGACGACGACCGGCGGACCGTGCACCTCAAGCTGATCAGGGACAGCGACGGCCGCCCGGTGGACGCCCTGCACGTGCACGGCCACGCCCCGCGGGAGGACAGCCGGATCGTCGAGAAGGCGATCTGGGAGCAATTGTCGTTTGAGCCCTCTGGCGCCGGTACCGATGCGGCGCTGCCGGAGAAGCTGGGGGAGCTCGCCCCGGGACAGCGCAGTGAGCCCCTGGCCATCGCGCAGCTGCTGCTGCTCTGGCACCTGCTCGAGGCGAGCACGTGACCGCCGGGTGGGTACTTTTCCGGGCATGGACCACCTGACTCAGGTCGGCCGGGCACCAGATCAGCCGGTCCCCGGGCCGATGACCGTGGTGATCGTCGACGATCACCAGATGGTCCTGGACGGGCTGAAGGCCATGCTGGCGCCGTACCGGGATCAGGTGCAGATCGTCGGCGAGTCCAGCGATCCCGGCGCGGTGGTGCACCTGGTCGCTGAGGTCAAGCCGGACGCGGTGCTGCTCGACGTCCGGCTGCGCGGGGCCAGCGGCCTGGACCTGTGCGCCGAGATCCTCCGGGTCACCCCGGAGTGCAAGGTGGTGTTCCTGACCGTCTACGACGACGAGCAGTACCTCTACCAGGCCCTCCGGGTGGGCGCGGCGGGGTTCCTGCTCAAGCGGATCCGCGGCGGCGAGCTGGTCGACTACCTGCGCCGGATCTTCGACGGCGAGGTGCTCATCGATCCCAGCCTGGCCGGCCGGGTGGCGCTATCCGCGGCCCGGCTGCGCAGCGGCGAGTTCTGGCCCGGTGCCCACCTGGGCCTGACCCAGCGGGAGAGCGAGGTCCTGTCGCTGCTGGTCGGGGGCTTGTCCAACCGGGCCGTCGCGATGCGGCTGGTCGTCAGCGAGGAGACGGTGAAGACGCATTCCCGGGGCATCTACCGCAAGCTCGGCGTGTCCGACCGGGCTGGCGCGGTCGCGGTCGCGCTCCGCGAAGGGGTCTTCCATTGACCCCGGGCGTGGGCGAGGCTGACGGCGGCGGCCGACTGGGGGTCGCCGACGCGGAGCGGGAGGCGCAGCTCCTGTCCAAGGTGGTCGAGACCATCTCGGCCGGCCTGGACCTGAACCGCATCCTGCAGGGCGTGGCCCAGCTGGTCACGGAGACCACCGAGACCGACGTGTGCTTCGTGCACCTGCTCGACGAGCGGGGCCGCAAGCTCCAGCTGCGCGGGGCGACGCCCCCCTTCGACACCATGGTCGGCACCATCGAGCTGGCGCTGGGCGAGGGGGTGGCCGGCTGGGTGGCCGACCACGGCCAGCCCGCCGTCATCGTGGACAACAAGGCGGCCGACCCCCGGTACCGCTACATCCCGGCGCTGCGCGGCGAGGAGTTCACCTCCATGCTGTCGGTACCGGTGGTCACCCCCATGGGGCATCTGGTCGGCGTGCTGAACGTGCACACCCGGCTGCGCCGCGAGTTCACCCAGGCGGATGTCGAACTGCTCCGCACGGTGGCGGGCCTGGTGGCCGGCGCGATCGAGAACGCCCGGCTGCACAGTCGGCTGGCCGAGCGGGAGGAGGCGCTGGAACGGTTCGCCGAGCGGATGGTCGAATGGCAGGAACATGAACGGCGCCGCATGGCCGGGGAGATCCACGATGGGATCAGCCAGCGCATCGTCAGCCTGTTCTTCCACCTGTCGGCCGCGGCCGACGCCATCCCTGGTTCGCCTGGGGTCGCCGCGGAGCAGGTGGCCCGGGCCCAGGAGCTGGCCGCGGCCGCGCTGGACGAGACCCGGTCCGCGATCGCCGGGCTGCGTCCCCCGGTGCTGGACGACCTCGGCCTGGCCGCCAGCCTGGAGAGCCTGGGCCACTCGTTCCCCACCCTCGACGTCCGGGTCGATGCGGCCCCGCTGAGCATGGCCGAGCACGCCGAGACGGCGGTGTACCGGACCGCCCAGGAGGCGCTGCAGAACGCGGCCAAGCACGCCACCGCCCAGTCGGTCCGGGTCCGGCTGCACCGGCAGAAGGACCGGGTCGTGCTGGAGGTCACCGATGACGGCACCGGCTTCGACACGGCGGCTGCGGCCACCCCGGGCGGGCTCGCGCCGGGCGAGGCTGGTCTCACGCCGGGCGGCGCCGCCGCGACTGGTCTCACGCCGGGCGAGGCTGCCGCGACTGGTCTCACGCCGGGCGGCGCCGCCGCGACTGGTTTCACGCCGGGCGGGCCGACCGGGTTCGGGCTGGCCGGGATGAGGGAGCGGGCGGAACTACTCGGGGGCCGGCTCGAGCTGGTCAGCACCCCCGGCCGCGGCACCACGGTCCGCCTCGCTATCCCGTACCTCCCGGCCGCCCAGTGCTAGCCGGAGGTCCTACCGGAACCAGCCACCACCCGCCCCACAGCCACCACCCGCCCCACAGCCACCACCGCCCGTGGCCTCCTGCTCCGTGATCAGACGATTGGTGTCGTGATAACAGCACCAATCGTCTGATCACGAACCCAGATCCGTGGCGGGAGTGGCTGACAGGGTCAGTGTTACTGGTGGGAATCGGCGTCCGGTGGGGGTGCGTCGCCCGGGGCTGGTGGGTCGCCGAAGACGCGGCTGGCGCGGACGTCGGCCTCGCTGATCTCCATGAGGGAGGACCGGCCGATGGTTCCGCCCGCCGCCACCAGCCGCCGGGCCTGGCGTAGCCGCATCCGGTCGATGGCGTTGCGGATGCTGCGCGCATTGGCGAACCGGGGCTGCGTCATCCGCAGCCCCACGTACTCCATGAACGCCTCCCGGGCCGGGCCGGACAGCTGGTACTGCTCCCGGTCCAGCATCAGCCCCGCGATCTGCATCAGCTCGTCCAGGGTGAAATCCGGGAAGTCGATGTGGTGCGCTACCCGCGAGGCCATCCCGGGGTTGGACCGGAAGAACACGTCCATCCGGTCGGCGTACCCGGCCAGGATGACCACTAGGTCCTCCCGGTGCGCCTCCATGAACTGGAGCAGGATCTCGATAGCCTCCTGGCCGTAGTCCCGCTCGTTCTCGGGCCGGTACAGGTAATAGGCCTCGTCGATGAGCAGCACGCCGCCCATCGCCCGCTTGAGCACCTCTTTGGTCTTGGGCGCGGTGTGCCCGACGTACTGGCCGACCAGGTCGTCGCGGGTCACGCTGACCAGCTGGCCCTTGCGGAGATAGCCGAGCTCGCGGAGCATCTCGCCCATGTGCATGGCCACCGTCGTCTTGCCGGTCCCCGGGCTCCCGGTGAAGCACATGTGCAGGCTGGGCCGCGACGAGGTCAGCCCGTAACGCTGCCGGAGCCGGTCGATCAGCAGCAGCGCGGCGATCTCCCGTACCCGGGCCTTGACCGGGGCCAGCCCGACGAACTCCCCGTCGAACTCGTCCAGCATCCGGGACAGCCGCTGGGCCTGCTGCTCCTCACCCAGCTCCACCGTGTCGTCGGCTGAGAGCGGCTCGGGCGTCGCGGTCCCGGTGTCTTCCGGGTCGCCGGGCCCGGTCGCGCCGTTCGCTCCTGCGCTGCCCGGACCGGGACGGGGCATCGCGAAACCGCTCGAGGCCGGGCCCGCATTCGCGCTCATCCGCTGGCAGGTCCGGGGTGACCGGCGCCGTTTGGGGTCTCGTTGCGGCCATAACGCTCGCCCGCGGGGCGCTGCGCGGCGTAAGCCTGCAGCGAGTACCGGATCTGCCGGTCGCTGCCCTCCTGCCGGTCCAGGCGGAAGCCCGGTTCCCGGCTGGGCCGGTTCACGATGAAGCTCAGCGCCGTGGTCTGCCGGCCCAGGCTCGCGTCGTAGGCGTTGACCCGGATGTAGCGCTCTGGATAGGCGTCGCGGCAGGCGCGGACCTCATGCAGCCCCGCGGCCGCGTCGGCGATGTCGAACATCGGCAGCCCCCACATGTCCCAGAGGAAGTTCCGGGGGTGCGGGTCGTCGGTGAACTCCACGGCGATCGACCAGCCCTGGTCAATCGCGTACTGGATCTGCGCGGCGACCTCATCGTCGCTGAGGTCGGGCAGGTAGGAGAACGTGCCCTGGGTGATCCGCATGCTGCTCTCCTCAGGCCGTCGGGGTGGCCACGACGTCCGGCGTGTCGGTCGATTCGTAGTTGAAGGTGATGTCGCCCCACGTGTCCAGGGCCGTCTGCAGCGGCTGGCAGCCCTTGGCCGCCTCGGCCAGGATCGTGTCGCCCTCCGCGCGGAAGTCCCGGCCCTCGTTGCGGGCCTTGATCATGGCCTCGACGGCGACCCGGTTGGCGGTCGCGCCAGCGGCGACGCCCATCGGGTGACCGATGGTCCCGCCGCCGAACTGCAGCACCACGTCTTCGCCGAGGTAGCCGAGCAGCTGATGCATCTGGCCGGCGTGAATCCCGCCCGAGGCGACCGGCATGGTGCCCGGCATCGAGCCCCATTCCTGCTCGAAGTAGATGCCCTGGCCCAGGTTGAGCGGCACAGTTCCCAGGCGCAGCGTGTCGTAGTAGCCGCGGACCATAGACGGGTCGCCCTCCAGCTTGCCGACCACGGTGCCGGCGTGGATGTGGTCCACCCCGATCAGGCGGCACCACTTGGCGATGACCCGGAAGCTGACCCCGTGGTTCTTCTGCCGCGTGTAGGTGCCGTGCCCGGCCCGGTGCAGGTGCAGGATGACCCCGTTCCGCCGGGCCCAGCGTGACATCGACTGCAGTGCGGTGTACCCGACGGTCAGGTCGGCCATGACGATCACGCTGCCGAGTTCCTTCGCGAACTCGGCCCGCTCGTACATGTCCTCCATGGTCGCCGCGGTCACGTTCAGGTAGTGGCCCTTGATCTCGCCGGTCTGCTCGGCGGCCCGGTTGACGGCCTCCATCGTGAACAGGTAACGGTCGCGCCAGCGCATGAACGGCTGGGAGTTGATGTTCTCGTCGTCCTTGGTGAAGTCCAGGCCGCCGCGCAGCGCCTCGTAGACCACCCGGCCGTAGTTGCGGGCGGACAGCCCCAGCTTGGGCTTGGTGGTCGCGCCGAGCAGGGGCCGGCCGTACTTGTTCAGGTACTCGCGCTCCATCACGATGCCGTGCGGCGGTCCCTGGAACGTCTTCACGTAAGCCAGCGGGATCCTCATGTCCTCCAGCCGGAGGGCCTTGAGCGCCTTGAAGCCGAACACGTTGCCGATGATGGACGAGGTGAGGTTGGCGATCGAGCCTTCCTCGAAGAGGTCGATGTCGTACGCGATGTACGCGATGTACTCGCCCTCGCGGCCCGGGACCGGGTCCACCCGGTAGCACTTGGCCTGGTAGTGCTCGTGGGCGGTGAGCCGGTCGGTCCAGACCACGGTCCAGGTGGCGGTGGAGGACTCGCCCGCCACCGCGGCGCCCGCCTCCTCCGGCGGCACCCCCGGCTGCGGGGAGATCCGGAACGCGACCAGCACGTCCGTCGGCTTGGGCACGTAGTCCGGCTCGTAGTAGCCCATCTGCGCGTACGGGAGCACCCCCGCGTTCCAGCGATCGCTCGGCGGTGAGTCGGGTGTGCCCGTCATGGTTCCTCCGGTGAGTGGCGGCGATGACCTCCTTTACACCATGCCCGCTAACCCATCGCCTGTCTATTGAGAGTTTCGCGCCAACTCAGAACTTTTCGCTTAAGAGTTGACGTCTCCAGGGAGTGGCTCCTCCGGGGAACGACGTGGCCGGGCGGCGCGCCACCCGGCGGGGCGACGCTTACGACGGTCCCTTTTGTGCTGCCGGTGGCACAAAAGGGACCACGCTCCGGGATTCGGCACGGTGGAAGCCGCCGTGCGAGAGGACGTAGGCCACCAGGCGGCCGGCCGCGGGGGGCAGCAGGCCGGGGTGGGCCACCAGGTACCAGTCCCGGTGCATAGGAGTTCCTGGCACCGGCAGCGCGGCGAGCCGCCCGTCGGCCAGCTCGGCGGCGACCGCGTCGCGGGAGATCAGCGTGACGCCCAGGCCCACGCTCGCGGACTCGCGGATCGCGCCGTTGGAGCCCACCATCAGGGTGAGCGGGGCGATGTCCAGCTCGGTCAGCAGGGCGTCGGTGGCGGCCCGGGTGCCCGAGCCGGGTTCGCGCAGCAGCCACGCCTGCCGGGCCAGCCAGGCCACCAGGTGGCTGCCGTCCAGGCCGGTGCGTCCCGGCCGTGGCGCCGCGTCCCGTGCGCTGGAGGCCAGCCCCGGCGCCGCCACCACGACCAGCTGGTGCGGGCGCTCGGCGAGAACCTCGACGTCCCAGCCCGGCTCGGGGCGGCCGCCGAGCACCAGGTCGACCTGGTGGCGGTCGAGCAGGCCCCGCACCCGGTCCCGGTTTCCCGCCTCCAGCCGGATCCCCAGCTGCGGATGCCGGGTGCGGAAGCCGCTGAGCAGCCCGGGCAGGATCTGCTCGGCTGCAGTGGTCACAGCCGCGATGCGAAGCTCGCCGCGCTCCGGGTCCGCCGCCACGGCGGCGGCCCGCCCGGCCTCGTCCAGCAGGCCCAGCACCCGCTGGACGTAGCCCGCGTATGCCTGCCCGGCCGCAGTGAGCCGCAGGCCGCGGCCGTCCGGCTCGAGCAGCGTGACGCCCAGGGATTTCTGCAGTGCGGTAAGCGAAGCCGAGACGGCCGCCTGGGTCACGACCAGGTCGTGGGCGGCGGCGCGGACCGAGCCGGTCTCCGCCACGGCGAGGAAACTGCGAAGCTGGTTCAGCGTCACGGGAGCCTGCCGACTGGTAGTTAACGTTTCGCCTAACTATTGCGCAATACCCTCAACCTTATGCTCAGTGAATCTGCCGCCTCACCGCCCCGCTGGATCGACGTGGCCCCGGAGCGCTTCCCGGGCTGGATCGAGTCCTTCGGCGACCGGCACGGCGCTGCCCGCGTTGAGGATGAGCCGGACGGCGCGCTCGTGTTCGCTGCGGCGGACGGGGCGGTGGCCCGCTGTTATGCCCCGTTTCCTCCGGTGGCATGCCCGCACGTGGGGCAGGGGCCGGGCGAGGTGGCCCGGGTGCTTGCGGCCCACGCCGCCGCCGACCGCACCGTGGGCGTGCTGCTGGCCCGGCTGGGCGGGTACGCGGCCGGGATCTTCACCGGGACGCCGCCGCGGCTGGCCGCCTCCAAGGTCGGGTCCAGGCTGGTGCACGGGCGCAGCGCGGCTGGAGGGCAGTCGCAGCAGCGGTTCGCCCGGCGCCGCGAAAAGCAGGCCGCCGAGGCGCTCGGCGCGGCGGCGGACACCGCGGCCGGGGTGTTCGGGCGCTACGGGCGGCCCCTGGACGCGCTGGTGCTGGGCGGGGACCGGCGCGCGATCGCCGGGCTGCGCGACGACCCGCGGCTGCGCGGGTACTTCGGCGTCGCGGTGGAGCGGTTCCTCACCGTGCCCGATCCCCGGCTGGCCGTGCTGCGCGAGACTCCCCGGATGTTCCGCGCCATCCGCATCCACCTGACCGAGCCTCCGCCCCCGGCCTGACCGTGACCGTGCTCCGGCTGAGCGGGTCCGGGCTGAGCGGGTCCGGGCTGAGCGGGTCCGGGCTGAGCGGTTCCGGGCTGGGCGGGCGGGCGCGGGCGGCGGGTACCCTGGATGCGGGCCCGCGGCCGTGCCGCTTCTTCCCCTCAATCCCCGTCTGGAGTGGTGCCTGGTGATCGCCGCGACCGGCCTGGAGTTGCGCGCGGGCGCGCAGCTGCTGCTGGCGGACGCGAGCTTCCAGATCGCGCCGGGCGACAAGATCGGCCTGGTCGGCCGGAACGGCGCGGGCAAGACGACCCTGGCCAAGGTACTGGCGGGCGAGGGCGTCCCGGCGGCAGGCAGCGTGCGGCGCGGCTCGAGCATCGGCTACCTGCCGCAGGACACGCGGTCCGGTGACCTGCAGGGCCTGGCCCTGGACCGGGTGCTGTCCGGCCGCGGGCTGGACGAGCTGCGCGCGGCCATGCGGGCCGCCGAAGAGCAGATGTCTGACGGGGTCCCCGCCCGCCGTGACGCCGCCGTCCGCCGCTACGGCCAGCTGGAAGAACGGCTCGCCCTGCTCGGCGGCTACGCCGCGGAGGCCGAGGCCTCGTCGATCGCGTCCAGCCTGGGACTGCAGGACCGGGTGCTGGCCCAGCCGCTGGCCACGCTGTCCGGGGGGCAGCGACGCCGGGTGGAGCTGGCCCGGATCCTGTTCGCGGACGCGCAGACCCTGCTGCTGGACGAGCCGACCAACCACCTGGATGCCGACTCGGTGGCGTGGCTCCGCGACCACCTGAAGGCGTTCCGCGGCGGCCTGGTGGTGATCAGCCACGACACCGCGCTGCTCGACATGGTGGTCAATAAGGTCTTCCACCTTGACGCCGATACCGCCACGCTGGAGGCGTACAACGTCGGCTGGAAGGTCTACCTGCAGCAGCGGGAGACCGACGCGAAGCGGCGCCGGCGCGAGCACGCCAACGCGTCCCGGGAAGCCGCATCGCTGCAGGCCCAGGCGGACAAGATGCGGGCCAAGGCGACCAAGGCCAAGGCGGCCCAGAGCATGCAGCGGCGCGCGGAACGGCTGCTCGCCGGGGTTGCCGCTGAGCGTGGCCCGCAGCGGGTCGCACGTCTGCGGTTCCCCGACCCGGCGCCATGCGGGCGCGTACCGCTGACCGCAGCCGACCTGTCCAAGTCCTACGGCTCGCTCGAGGTCTTCACCGACGTCGATATGGCGGTCGACCGGGGATCACGGATCGTGGTACTCGGCCTGAACGGGGCAGGCAAGACCACGCTCCTGCGCCTGCTGGCCGGCATGGAGACGCCGGACACCGGCCAGGTCGCCCCGGGGCACGGGCTGCGGCTCGGCTACTACGCCCAGGAGCACGAGACCCTCGACACCGAACGGTCCGTGCTGGAGAACATGCGCACCGCCGCGCCCCACCTGGTCGACGCCGAGCAGCGGCGCATCCTCGGCTCCTTCCTGTTCTCTGGCGACGCGGTGGATAAGCCGGCCGGCGTGCTCTCCGGCGGGGAGAAGACCCGGCTCGCGCTGGCCCTCCTGGTCGTCTCGGGCGCGAACGTGCTGCTGCTTGACGAGCCGACCAACAACCTCGACCCGGCCAGCCGGGAGGAAATCCTTGGCGCGCTGCGCCGCTACCAGGGAGCGATCGTTCTGGTCACCCACGATGAGGGCGCGGTCGAGGCGCTCGCGCCGGAAAAGGTCATCCTGCTTCCCGACGGTGTGGAAGACACCTGGAATGAGGGCCTCGCCGACCTCGTCGCCCTGGCGTGACGGGCAGCCTGGCCCTGCGCGAAAAAGAAGTGATCACTTACCTGGATGTGGGTAGCCGATCCCGCCTCGATGGGTGATCATGGCGGGAGACGTAACGCAGCGGTCACTTCAGTTCACGGGAGGTACGCGTGACCGAGACCCTCAAGAAAGGCACCAGGGTCACCGGTGCCGACCGCACCAAGCTGGCGTCGGATCTGAAGAAGCGGTACGACGCGGGGGAGAGCATCCGGTCGCTGGCCGCCGCCACCGGCAGGTCCTACGGATTCGTGCACCGCATCCTCTCGGAGAACGGGGTCTCGCTGCGTGGCCGTGGTGGCGCGACGCGCGGCAAGGCGCGGGCGAAGCGCTAAGGGGGATGACGGCCGGACAGTCCGATTTCGCACGGGCTGATCTCGCACGCGCCGGACTGCGCCTGGATGTCGGCGCGCCTGTCACCGGGGCAGCCACGATCACGCTCGACCGGAGCCAGCGGCGCAACGCGATGACGCCCGGGATGTGGCGCGGGCTGGCAGCGATCGGGCAGGCGCTTCCTCCCGAGGTGCGGGTGGTGGTGGTGCAGGGCGCGGGTCCCTCGTTTTCCGCCGGGATCGACCTGCGCCTGTTCACCCCGGACGGCGTCCCCGGCGAGAGCCTGGTCGGGGCCGGCGATCCTGGCTTCGAGGAGTGGATCGCCTCCGTCCAGGCCGGGTTCACCTGGCTGCGTGACCCCGCCATCGTGTCGGTGGCCGCCGTTCGTGGCCATGCGATCGGGGCCGGGTTCCAGCTTGCGCTGTCTTGTGACTTGCGGGTGCTTGCCGACGACGCCCAGCTGTGCATGAAAGAGCCCGCGCTCGGCCTGGTGCCGGACCTGACCGGGACCAAGCCCTTGGTCGACATCGTCGGCCTGCCCCGGGCGCTTGAGCTGTGCCTGACCAGCCGCACAGTCGGGGCCGCGGAGGCCGCCGGGCTGCGGCTGGCCGAGCTCGTGGTGCCGGGGGCGGAGCTGGACGGCGCGGTGGGTGACCTGGTGGCGGCGCTCCTCGCGGTAGAGCCGGCCGTGGCCCAGGCCACCAAGGAACTCCTCCAGCAGGCCCCGGGTCATACCCTGGACCAGCAGTCCGCCGCGGAACGCCGGACGCAGGCCGCGCTGCAGCGCGCCCGTCTCGGGGTTTAG